>Ga0307507_10001147_pt1 | contig 58804 bp, 21 predicted proteins | sample 7_EM_MG_FD_207223 | JGI IMG/M metagenome (GOLD analysis project Ga0307507, IMG submission 207223) | Populus trichocarpa ectomycorrhiza microbial communities from riparian zone in the Pacific Northwest, United States - 7_EM | ecosystem: Host-associated > Plants > Roots > Unclassified | place... | reverse complement strand
CCCACCACTAGCGCCTTGGCGGCTGCCCCTACTATTTATATACAATACCCCCTTTTACCTCCTTCTCCTCTTTATACCACAATGTAGTTATTCAGCCTATTAGCATTATAGCACTGTGACAGGAACTAAACTTACTAGAGCTCTTACTATTACTATAACTATAGCGGCTAGGGATACCCGTTATTTTTTTTCTTTCTATTTCCCCCCCCCCTAGGCTTCCGCTAAGGATCTAAATTAGATATTAATTAAATTAATTAATTATTAATTATTAATTGCTTAACGTCCGATTTGGATCCCTATTAGGCCTACGCGGACTACTTCTTATTTACATATAGGGAGAAAACTCTATTAAGAAAACCCCGTAATCCATCTCCCCGCCTTTTAGGACTCGCCTACTTAGCGCCTACGAGTCGCCTATAGTGCTCTACTACCTTACTTTTTAACCTCTTTGGGAACCACTGCTGCCGTAATAAGCCTACGGACGCGCTAGTATTATAAACTTTACTCTACTACTGTAGAGTTATTAGGGGGCGCCTATTGCCCGCCCCTTTACCTTCTATTACTATTTCCTTTACAACCTAAAACTGGTCTAGCACACTTTAGCTAATAAGCCACTGGGTAACCGCCTTAAGACCTTTTTGTGTTAAGAGTAGTATATTATAGTTCTCTATGCCAGCCACTAAGAGTATTACTTCTTGGTTGGTGTGTAAGGGGCATAACAGTATTATATATTTTAGTGTCTATCTTAGCCAGCCATATTTGCATCTTAGGCTACCTACTAGAATACTTACCTAGTAGAGCTAATCTTTTAGTCCTATTATTCCTGTTCTTAATAGTATTACTATTATATTTTCTGCCTTTGTTAGGCCTTCTTAGAGCCCTTAAGTATTTACCCCCTATGGCGTTAACCATGCTATAGCTTAGGTTCCTCTTGTCTAAGTCAGCCTCTATACCTTTAACTCCCATACACCTCTCTAGCATTGGTCCAACTAGTATTATATTGCGGTAGATAGTTTCCTAGCGTTCTTTTATACTCTACTTTAGCTCCTTTCTCTCTCTTGCTATTATCTTTACTAGTCTCTTACGCGTTTCCCTTCCTCCTCTATATAGACCTAGGCCCTAATATAGCACTATTCTTCTTCTACTTTCTTTACCTATTTCTCTAGTATATTTTCCCTACTTTAGGGTTGTTAGTTTGTTCTCCTATAGGGCACCCTAGGGTCCCTTTATAGTTTATTTAGGCGTGTCTTGATATACTTTATAACATTAGAGTTACGTTTATTTTGCGCCCTTTATATTACAGCGGCTTTAATATATAGTTATAGGGGGGGAATATTAGCTTCCTTCTTAAGCAGTGCTATAGCTATTCGCTTATACCCGCCTATTATACTCTAGAGGCGGGCTGTTTAAACCTTTTAGAGTGGTTTAAGGAGTAATTTAGGGGGGCCTTTCTTAGTTTCTCTAATAGCCCAAATACTAGATCTATATGTTATGGTTGGCCAGATAACTGCTATATATAGTAGGCGTAACCTCTAAAAGTATAGACCCCATATAGAATTAACGATCCTGGATAATATAATATACTATACTTAGCCCTTACGGGCTACTTACGCCGCATATACGCTCCACTAGAACTTGCTATCTACCTATATTCCTAATACCATTAGGCCTTAAACTGGTTAACCCCAAAAGCCTTAAATATAGATTATATACTAGAGATCTGCAGATTAGTTACGTTTTTTTATAAAATAGATTAGCTGGTATTTCTCTAGTAAGAATTGGACTCTATATCATCTTATCCATTCTATATAGGTATTATAGGCTTTCTATAGTGTTCTGCAATTCTCTATGGCTGTTAGCCTATATATAATTAGGTTTATATTATTAATAAAGCCTATCCCCTAGGTTGCCCCTTCCTTAAAGGAGTTAAGTAGGTTACTTATAAAGAAAAGGAAGAGTATAGGCAAGAGGGGTAATTTTTATGGTATTCCTGTTATAACTGTAATAGGGGGGCTCTGGTATCCACTAAAGACTAGTAATATTTCTTTCTAGCCTATAAACCCTTAGACAAACTATATAATTTATTCTAGAAAGCCCTTTGCCCTAAGGATGTATAGGAGGCGCTTATAAGATATATTATTATAGGCGCCGCTAATATCTAGGCTAAGTATTAACACTATAAAGTCTTTTTGCATTACCTATGCAGACTTAATAGTGGTAGCGAGTAGCGTAAGTGCTAATAGTATTAATTGGTTCTTTCTTGCCCCTATTTAGCTTTATAGTAGTAGGGCGTGTTCCTTAGCCGTATTTACTATATAGTCCGCTATTACCCTTTCTAGGATCTTACTAAGGGTGTTTTCTAAGGTAATAGGGCGGTAGCTTCCTAGGGTTAAGTAATCTGCTTTACCTTCTTTTTAAAGAATAACCATTATTATAGCTCTGCCAAGTCGCGGGTAGTAGCCTATGGTAAAGTATGCTCTGGCTACATCTGCAAGCTAAGGTGCTATAAGTGGTCCATAGGTCTTTAAAGCCTTATTTAGGATCCCATCTAGTCTTAGTGCTATATTATTTAAAAGGCGGCTAATAGTTTTGGCCATTTCCTCTATTGTTATATTACTATTAACCTATAGATAAGTTATCAGTGTTTTACCTATAATGTTACTAAGGTTAGCTAGAGCTAGTTAGGGGAAGAACCCCCCTATAAGGATTTTTGCCTTCTTATTATTATTATTAGTAGCCTATAATTCCCCTACTCTTTATAAGGACGATAGGTATAAATCTTCTACTAGGCGCCCTGCCTTTTTCTTTACCTATTTCTCTATAGCCTAAAGGCCCTTATTATAGGAGAGGCTTAGGTTAGAAGTGTGCTTATTTATAAACTATCTCTAGTTATTCTTTACTTCTTTTTTTAGGGTATTCTTTAACTGGTTTCTTATATCTTTATATTATCTCTTGTCTTTAGGATTATGGCTACTTATATATTTCCTTCTTGCTTATTATTAGCTAGCAATAAGAACCGCGTATTATACGGACTATACGTATTACGTATAAGGGCCTGGTTTTAAGACCAGGCAGTACTCTTCTAGCCTATTTTTAATTACTGCCTAGATCCTTTTTAGTCTTTAGTTAACTTTCTTAGGGGTAGCTAATAAGCCTCGCTTATTTAGTATTAGGTGAATTTCTTCTAGGTCTTAAAGTTGTTATTTAACTATATTAAGGAAACTGTCTATCTTAAGCTTCCTTATTACGTATCTTTTACTATTTAGTTACGCCTTAATATCCAGATCTAGCTATATCTGGATAGGGATATGGTCTAAGGTAAATGCCCATTCTTCTTTAGGGTTGTACCTTTTAAGTCTCTAGTATAGGCCTTTGTCCATAAATATAAGGTTAATTGTACTTCTGGTAGTGCCTTATTGTCATATAGTTGCTCCTAGGGGGGTGGCCAGTTTAAGGCCCCAGATATCTATAGCTCTTAGTAGGCACTCTACCTATTATTTAGTAGCAACATAGATGCCCCCCTACTATGGGTAGTAGAGGTTTATATCTCCTAATAGAATAGACTCTATGCCTTTAGTTTCTAGTAGGCTTATTACTAATATAATATTCTTTATTTATGGGACCCCTTTAACCCTAGGGTTATACATATTAATAATTTATACCAGTCCCCTATATATCTAGATTATTATAACTATAATATCTGGGTTAACTACCTACTATAACCACAAGGACAGGCTAATAGTCTTACTAATTATAAAGCACACGCATATAGTTGCTTTTGGTTTATATAGGAGCTAAAATCCTTAGGGGCAGTATATTAATTATATATAGTTATTATAATACGGCTCTTGTATAGTAAGGATATAGTATTTCTCTAGGTCTAGACTATCTAGTAGGGGCCTTACAAGATGGTAGTTTATATTGCCGCAGTTATACTATATAATAGATAGGTAACGGACCCCCAGTAAGGGTCCTTTATCTCTTTTTTATTCCTTACTTCTTCTAATTCCACTTTCTTTAAGATTTTCAGAACTTCTGTCTCTTATATCTATACCCTAGTCACTACTTATTTTATATAGAGCTTTCTATTCCCATGTCTTATGTTCCTACTAGCGCTTCTATATCTAAATCTATTATTATCTCCAGTTCTTCCTCTAATCTTACTAGTCGGCTATATACCCTTTATAGGTTGGCTACGAATATTATATTTGCCGCATTAAGTCTAATTCTTAATTGTCCTGGTCTTAAGCCTGCTATAGCTGTCCATGGGGGTCTTCCTATAGGACGTCCTCTCCCCTATATCCCCTGTAACCCTTATATCCCTCTATAGTCTGGTAATATTACGCGGCGTCACTTCTGGCCCATTAAGGCCTAAGATAGCTGGCCTAGCCCCCCAGTGTTAAAGGTAGGAAACGCTAGGAAGGCACCTGCGTCCCCTTAGCTTATCGCCTATTATTTCTATTTATATAACCTAACGTGTAGTTATTCCCGCAGCTATTAAGCCCTTGCCTTTTATCTCCTGTATTTAATACAGTTTTCTCTCTCCTATACCTTATATATGCTTTAGTGGCAGTTTACGCATTTTATTTAGTCTTAATTTAAGTAGTGTCTTATATTATAGAGGCCTGCACAGTGGCCGTAGCATACCTATACTGCGCATATGGATTAGGTATGTCCCCATTATACGCAGCAATAGCATTATTCTAGGCGTAGTCTATAGTTGTAGAGCCTTATATTATATATAAGGCCATTTATAATTATTCCTTTTTAGATAAGGAGTTTTTATATTCCTAGCGTATATATGCTGACAATAAGGGAGCTATGCGTTTGACTGGCGTCTCCCTAGCAAGTCTCTAGCAACCCTTATATCCTCTTGTTATTCTTATTATATGCTTAGTTTACATTTTCCTGTTAAAGCTATTGGATTTAGGTAATCCCGAGACCTAGTATAAGGCGTTCCATTTGTTTTACTATCTCCTATATAGTTGCTATGTTATCCGCTTAGCGTCCCTTTTCTACCCTAAGGCTTAAAGGAACCACTAGGACTTTAACTGGATAATCTTTACGGAGCACTTTTATGCCAATGCGTTCTCCTAGCCTGTCCCCTGCCCTTACGGCTTGTTCCTTTGCCTCTTGGTCCTTTAAGGTGACTCTAATGTCTCCGCTCCTAAGGTAACGGACTATAATAGCGTTGTAGACCTCTTTGCGAATCTCCGTAAGGACTTCTGTTTCTAATTGTCCCCTAAGCCCCTCTGCTTCTTCTATGTTTGGTTATATTGTAATTATATACCCGGTTGTTGTCTTAAGGGGGATGGGTTCCCTATGCTATGGAAGCACAGCTACGGTGGCCTAGGTGCGGTTCGCCGGTAAGGGGGGGTTTTATTTGTTTTCAATTTTGCCTAGCCGTTGGAAAATTAATTAATTAATTAATAATAATAATAATAATAATAATAATAAGACCTATATATAAGATAATATTTTTACCCTAACTCCCCTTAACTAGTATCTTACCGTATTTAGATTTAATAGTAAATATACTATTTTAGGCAATATTACCTATATAGTGGCCCTAAAACTCTAATACCTAAACTATAAAAAACTAATTAGGCTTTTTATTACTACCCTAGATTATCTAGTAATCCTTAGATAATCCTAGGTAAAGCTATATAAAGTAGTTATTAATTAAAATAACATTAAGCTTTGATTTACCGCCCCTTATTATAAATAAAAGTATTTTATAACTTATTACTTTAACTTTTAACTAAAGTCTAAAAAGTTTATTAAGATCTACTAGTTTAAAATTTCTATTAATATCTATCCTATACCCGAGAAGTCTATTCGATTTTACTAACCTAAGATTTTTACTAATATCTATTAAGGATCTAGAAATCCTACCAAACCTTATAAACCAATTGTAACTATTATAAAAAGGATACTTAAATAACCCGGATCTAAATCTAATACCAACTCCGTATCTAATACTAAACCTAAAGCTAAGTAAGAAACTATATAAGAAATAGTAGATAACTAAAGCTTACTTAATAACCTAAATATCTTAGGCTATTAAAGAAATTCAAGTATAAGGAGAAGTTTATAATGGATATTTTATAGCTACCAATAGTTACTAAATAGGATAGGTGTAAGGGAATGCTTTAGTTAAATATCCTAAGAGGGTAGCTAAAATATAGTAGTTTCTAAGAATATAGATTATATTTTAAGCAGCTACAAATTTAGGCTTAGGGTATAACACATATTATATCTATATTTAAGTTTAATTATTTATTATACGATACTAAATGGTTTGCAAGACGAATGCCTTAAATAGATAGCCCAAAAAGGCAGATACTGACCAGTGTACGAGATGGATGGATTGGATCTAGATGCAAATCCAGTTAGCCTCAAATCCATCAAATCCATCGGATCTGGATTAAGATCCAAACTTTATCCATGCCCAGGCTTTAATTTTGCCGTATATTAAGCTAATTCTAGCAATTTTCACCACTTATGTAACATAACGGCCTAGTGGTTTTTAGTATAATCTAACTATAGCTGTTTGCTAAGCTCCACCGTAGCTGTTTACTGAGTTCCACCGCAACTGTCTACTAAGTTCCACCACAACTGTCTACTAAGTTCCACTGCAACTGTCCACCAAGTTCCACCGCAACTGTCTACTAAGTTCCGCCGCAACTATCCACTAAGTTCCACCGTAACTATCTACCAAGTTCCACCGCAACTGTCCACTGAGTTCCACCGTAACTGTCTACCAAGTTCCACCGTAACTGTCTACCAAGTTCCACTATAACTGTCCACTAAGTTCTACTGTAACTACCCACCAAGTTCCACCACAACTATCTACCAAGTTCTACTACAATTTGCAGACCCTAACTTTTACTAACTAATTTCTATACCCGGCATAGAAAATTGCTATTAGCTCGCTTACTACTAGCGCCTTAGTGGCACTTATAAGAATTACTTAAATTAATAACCTCCGCCTCCTAGACCTAATTAACTCTAGAGGAGTTAACTTTATAGGCTTAAGTGGAGTTATATTAAGTCTTAAATTAATAATCTTATTCTTGTCCCAGGAGTAGAGATATAAAGTTACCTAAATTATACTCTACTTAAGGTAGTTACGGCATTTTATAATCATCTGGCTAAGACAGCTAAAGATACGTTCTGGCTTATTATTTATAGCTAGAATTAATAGGGGATTAATGGCCATTTAAGTAAGGTATAGGTACTATTTATAGCTAATAGTTCTCCACCACTTAATTAGGGTCTCGCAATCTTTAACTTAATTTTGTATATAATAGCAATTATATTCATCTTGTACGGTAGTAGAATGTTGTTAATAGCCGCTCTTCTAAAGACCTTTCATCCTATAGGCCTCCATAATATTAAGCTTATACTTAAGCTTCTTCTTCTCCAGGGATAAAGCTTCTAAAATGGGCTATTGCTTATAGTCTATAAGCCAAAGATATTTAACTAATTTATAGGTAGACGTAATCTAAGTCTTCTTATACTCCCACTAAGCTTCTATATACTGCCAATTGTATCTAGAATAGAGGACGACTGCGGCGATATAGGCTGCTAACTTATTAATCTTCGTATAGTACTGTTAAGCCTTATTAAGTGTAAACTTAATTTATATAGCAAAATGCCATTCTCCTTTAATTAATAAAGGCGGTGCGGATTTAAAGCGTTCATATACAGAGGTAAGTTCTTTAGTAATACATTTAATGTCCTACTAAACATTAACTAGCCCGCATAACTTACTATTACCTAGTTAGCCTTATAGGTCCATAGTTGCAACCTAGTATAGTTTAAGTAAATTTTTGTACTATGTTAAAACCTCCCAATTGTCCACAGTAAGCGTATCTATAAAGATTATATTCTAAGCACTGTCCTGGTCTTCTAGCCAAGTAGATTCTGGCCTCTCTTTTAGTTGTTTTATATATTATTACTCTAACTATATAAAGTCTTTAAATGGCGCGCGAAGCTGATTTAGTGTACAGAATTCCTTATAAGTACTATTCTAGCGGGTAGTGTTAGATTAGGAGAGGTTTTAGGTTATTATTATGTCTTATTAGTCCTCTAGGAGGATGCTCTAGAGATATATCTTCTGGCCTAATAATTTGTTTATACTATTAATTAACTTATACTTTTAGAACTACTTACTTTTATGCCACCAATGTCTTCTTTAAGGGCTTATATATACCTATACAATTAAGTTATAAGCTTTGCCAACTGGTCCTCGCTTCCTCCATATCTATAACTACGCCTTTATATCCTTAGGTATTATATCCTCCGCTTTAAATAAATCTGGGTTATAACTATATAAGAGGTGGCAGGTAATAATATTAATAATATAGCCTGAACAACGTAGCTGGCGCTTAATTAGATTAAAGTCGAACTCCTTTACAATGGCCATTATCGCTGTATTATTATTAGTTGTATTATCTAGCATAAAATACCTAATCTACTTATTCTTAATGCCAAAGTCTTTAATTACGGCAATTACGCCTTTTATAATATTAACGCCAGTATATAAGCCAGTCTGCTCTAGAATAGTAAGAAGAGTTGCTTAAGGCTTAAAATCTTTGTTAAGAAAATAGGTAATAATACTATTAAGTAAAAGAAGGTTGCCCGACGTCTATAGGTTAAAAGATAAATAGATCTTACTAACCGCGTATTATAGCTCTCTCTTCACTGCCGCCTTATGGTAAGCATAGCCCTTAATAATCTAAGATCTGACTAACTATCTCCTAGGCATATATTCTGCTGCTTAAGGCAATAGATATTTAATAAACTTATAAAAGACTGGCCTATTAACTTACCTAAAAAACACGTTGTTATAGACGATCTATTAAAGAAGAAGTTGCCTAAACGTCTTCTTATTAAATGTACGCGCTAACTTATTAAGAACCTGCTGCTCTTAGGGATTATTTATATTAAAACCTTTAAGTATAGAGATTAACTTTAACGTGTACGGCACCTCCTTACCCTTCTTATTAAATATACAACCATAGACCACTTAAATATGCTTTATAATATTAGAGCTTCCTTTATAGGTGTTCCAGGAGTAGGCCTTAATACTATACTTATAATAACACTCCTTGCAAAGCCACCACCGGTTGCTAGTCTTATAGTTCTTTATTAGTACGCCCAACCGCTAGATTAAGGAGGAGAGCTTGCTGTTACCTTTAGAGATTAGAATAATATAGCTAGGTAATCTGTTTCAGTTAACCCAGGACTAATTAAACTAACTCTTATCTTTAGGAGGAGCCTTACTAGCGCACACTTTAGCAGACTAATTAGCACTAAATATACTAAATATTAGAGCTGTTATAAGAGTTAAGATCTCAGATATATTAGGATTAGGCGTTAGTGTTGTTTAAATTATAGTAGATTAATTGGGCTCGGTTATATCAGAGACTTAATCTTCTAGCCTTACTATTATGTCTGACAAGTTAGGAGACTAGGTGGTATAGCGGTAAGGCTGCCAGGTAGGGCTATTTTATGGCTAGAGGTGTGGAGGTACATTTAAAGGAGGTGGTAGTGGTAGAGGTAGAGGTAGTAAAGGTGGTTTAGCAACAGCCTTCTTCTTTCTTAGCTTTAGAGGTATAGTTAATGGTAATAATAAGAATAAGAGGTAAGAGACTTTATTATTTTAACTATTATCTAACTATGTAACGCACAAATGCACCAGTTTACCCCTTTTACGCCATCTAATGGTTAGTGTAGTGATCAATGCATTACGGCGTTGCCTTAATAACGCTATAAATGGATAACTATTGGATCTAGATCCATATCCACGCCACCAATGGATTAGGCGTGGATTAGTGGATTGATGGATCCCGATACAATCTTGATCCATCCATCTCTTACACTGATACTGACCGATGGACAGCTTACATGATTTCAGTTTCCGACACGTGCTGGACAGAACACATAAAGGCTATTGCAGACCGTGACTACAACTACTCTTTATGCCGTTTGCTTAGTCCTAGCATAGCTTTGGTAAGCCACATTTCTGGTCTGCGAAATGTTGGCAATCATAGACAGGCTTGCAAATCATACAACGAGGCCTCGATATTGAATTGAATTGAATGCCAAGACTCAATCAATTCAATCAACTGAGAGCTCGTGGTCTTGGCAACGCATTCAATCTGAAGGTCCTGATTAAATTGAGTTGATTGGAAAATATTAAAGCTTTTAATATTATTTAGAAATATGCCCTAAACCTTATTTTCGTTAGTGTTCCTCCGTTATTTACACTATATCGGCGGCGACTTTGCTCAGGCGACATCTATAAACGATTGCGATGAGTACGACGATTAACTTGCACGATCAGGTCACCCCGAGGACGTTCACTGCACCGATCCGGTTACTTATTGGCAAGCTAGACTGAAAAGAACTCACTATCAACCAACTCGCTGGCATGGCTCCCGATTTACTAACGATTCCACTAATGTCGTTAGACTACGACCTGATATAATTGGGGCTTTAATAGCGGTAGGATCGTGGGATAAGGGGGGCATAATTGGTATATTAGATGGGCGGTTGAAGTGCCCGCGGGGGGGGGGCGGGGCGTATACGGCGGGGAGGTGGCTTAAACGTCGTACCGAGGCTTGCCTTGCGATAGGCCTATATTGAGGGCGCGGGCGAGGGGGGTGCCGGTAGAAAACGATCTAGGCGTCGCTAGGTATGTCCTGCTGCATCAACACCATGCCAAGATTCGTGATAGTTACTAACTGCTACACCAGTTGAATTCAGTTGCAACCGTTGCAATATTGATTCAATCAATTCAATCAATTGAGCCCCCTGCTTACAAAGCTTTCAATTCAATCAACTCGTGGCGTCAATTGAATTGAATTGAATGATTTGCAAGCCTGATCATAAATCCTCTTGCTATCGGGCTAAACCAAGGAGGGCTTCTCCACGATACAAAGAGTGTCATATGCCTTCAGAAGATCAGTCGTGAATCCATGAATCTCCGAGCTTGATGTACTTCTACTCACGTTAGTAAGTCACCGCCCTTCTATGCAAGCCTGCTGGTCAAAGATGGTCCTTTTCCGAATTACTACCGTCCTCAGCAACGGCTCATCCACATATTCATCATCCGCATCACCCTGAACTCTTCTACAAGTCTTCCCACACGCGCTCGGGTTTCCTCTATGGACTGTAATATTTCGTGGGCAGACGTAGACTTTTTCCGTTGTCCAGACAGGATAAATGTCCGTGTCAATATCTGTTCCTGTGGTCTCATCTATAGCATCCACGCCTTCCCGCTCCAGCGCAGTACGCGTAACCTTCACCGCCTGAAAGTATGCTTTGTCGCGAATCCATTTCTCTAGTCGCGGTATTTGGAAGTACTTTGCCTCTTCCAATAGCGCAAGGTACATACCGTGGTCATGACCCTTCAAATTGTCGTAGAAAATTGGAAGCACACCTCGTCGGAGGTAGCGCAGAATGTGTTTGAAAAGGTCAGCATCAGCGTCGATGAAATATGACCCGTCTTCCTGCGTATTGTCCCAGCGTCCAGACAGCAAGGAAGAAAAGAAGCCGCTTTCTTCCGTCAAAGTTGCAGCAGTAGTGATAAATCGCTGTTCGCCGATTTGGAGGGTGATTTTCGTGCCCACTGCTGGTAGAGGCGAGATATCCCCATCTTCAGATGCTGCATCGGCTCTGGAAATGGCGTTATCGGAAGTCTCGTCCTCCATTGTATCCAGGCCGGGTGTCGCTGCGTTGAAGCCGTCCGCTAGTTGCGCAAGCGCGGATATCTCTGATGATGCACCTGAGTTGGATTGTTCTCAAGAAGAGTGGCGAGACGGTCTCGTTTGGCGAAGATTTGCGTGGAGGAATATGAGCACATACCCTGAATATCGTTGTTAGAGGCCTTTTCTAGTATCTTCACGTCGGTTAGGATTCCCTTCTCGACTATGCGGGATTTCAGCTGGAGCCAATCATATAGGTTTTATAGCAAGTTGCCCCAACTTCAGTAAGGTGGCAGAAGAAAGGCTGCGCAGAAAGATTGTAAACTCGGTTAAGGTGAAGAAGCTATCTGCGAAGTTAGGCTATGCAGACTCGTGTCAAAATATCGATTACTAATTTACTGAACAGCTTAGCTATCAATTTTAAGCAAAGGCGTGAATAATTATGACGTGATTATTCGTTAGTACGTAGGGCATGTTAGATTACTTCTACGTTGTGCAGTCCTGTGTCAATTCATAGGATTTTCATCGCTAGAGCATCGCTAGAGCTTCTGACTGAGTTAACCCATGAAACCGGAGCTGTGTAACGTCTAAGCCAATAATGTGGAAGTAAAAGCCACTAGCTTGGAGGTTACCTCCAAAAAAGAGCTAGAGCGATCGAAAAAATGACCATCATCTGCAGCTCGCTAAAACTTTCTAGCTCCAGTTTGTCATGGAAGCTTGAATACACCTTCGCGAAGTCCCGCATTTGTCAGCGGGGCTTCAGATCCTACTTTTTGCGAATCAGAAACTTGCATTCGCATCGCCACGTAGAAAGGGGCTCTCCGATCGAGAAAATTAGTAAGTGGCTAGATTCTGAGCAATAGTGACGTACTATGTACATAAGACTACACTAATAGGCTGCGGCTGTGTTCGTGCCAGCTAGTTTTCCAATGCCACCAATGCCAAATAAACCCTTCAAGCTTCACTTCTCGTCCTCACATGAAAGCATTGCACAACAAGGCCTGCATCATTTTGTATCCTAGCGCTTCAAGCGGCGCTGTATCTACCGCCAACCACCTTTCCAATTAAAATTTGGTGTTGACGGCTCGGCTGAGCGCCCGCTCAGTCGCTGAGCCGCACGTGACACATACAACCCCCGTCGACATTCGCGAATGTTCACGGCCGAGCCTGCAGCCAAGCCGTGCACATATTTGAATGTCTTTACCCCCGCTAATTAAGGCGCTAATACACGCGTACTATTGGCCTATTAGTCTAGCCGTGCGCTATATATTTACCCTATGCAGTAAGGTCACTTATCTAGTTACTAAGCGGCCAGTAGGTAAGGTAGATATACTTTCTCTACCTTTTTTCCCCAGTCTATATCTACATATATTTAAAAAAAAATAGGAACCCCCCCTTAGGCGCCGCTACTCCAGCAGCGTCCAATCTTAAAAATAGCGTCAATTAGTCGCGTAGAGATTAACATCGCGAATAATACCAAACTATATACTAACGCGCAGAGCATCCTCGCCCTTATACGTGCTAAAAGGCCTAAAAATATGTCTTTAAATTATAAGCCAAAGTAGAAGGAGTTTAAGGTAGGTAGCTAGGTGCTTTATAGAGTAGTATACTTATAGCTAACATATATCTTTCTAGGCCTTTTATAAAAAGAAGTAGTACTATAATAGTAATACCGTTATAGAAGAAAAGCTACTCCTTTTCCTTATTAAGAAGATTATAGGCTGGCCACTAAAAGTAAAAAGTCGTAAGGTTAGTAATAATAACGTGGCACACGGGGTTTTGCACGAGCACTGAGTTTTACTCGAGCTAGTAGACCGCCTTCCTAATGTAGAGGAACACCAAAATACTGCCGAAATGCCTTAGAAGTAGCTGTTGGGTCGTGCACGACCCGATAGCGTGCACGGCTACTTCTAAGGCATTTCGGCAGTATTTTGGTGTTCCATCCATATCAAGAAGGCGGTCTACTAGCTCGAGCAAAACTCAGGGCTCGTGCAAAACCCCGTGTGCCACGTTATACCCTAAAACAAGACGCGGCTCTCCTAGCACTTAATTTATAGCTATATTATAGCCCTAATAGACTTCTACTAGACGTAAAAGGCTATAGAAATAAATAGTTACTAGTCCCTATAGGAGGATAATATTAGGAAGTACCTAAAGATTTTATAATAGAGGGATATATAGCGGGAAAAGGACCAGTTTATAGACAAGGGTAGAGATATACTACTTAATAGATATATAAAGGATAAGTTTAAAAATATTTACTGCTAGCTATAGGCCCGTAAAACCCCCTTACTAGAATACTACCTCTATACGCTTATAAATATCCTACTAGGCTACTATATACTTACCTATAGCGGTAATAGGCACTTCGCTAAGATTTTAGACCTATTTACCTTTAAGTTTAAGGGCGAAGGCCCTACACGCTATATACCCCTAATGTTTACTATACGCGCTAGTAAGTAAAACTAGTATAGCTGCCTTAAGACTATTAGGGTTCTATATAATAAGAAGCTGCTTATCTATATACTTAGTAGGCTAGCTTTTTACCTTCTATATTACTAGGACTTTAGTAATAAGCTATTCCTAGACTTTAATAAGTAGTTAGCGTAGTATAATATCCGCCTAATTAAGAGTAGTACTAGGGACTATAAGGCGGCCTTCTTATATAACTCGCAGCGGGAGTAGGTTGCTAAGGCGTTCTAGTATATTAGCGTCTTCTTATAGAAGAAAACCTATATTAGATAAAGCGCTAGCGCTAAAATAGTAAAGCTAAAAGGGGTTAGTAAAAACTAGATTAAACGCGCTAGCAGGTCAGGTATGGGCAAATAAGTCGTGGCATACTTTTTATTGGCCTATACAAAGAACAACTAAGGTTTAACAACTACACTTTAAATAAAAATTTCTAAAATTTCATATATAAAGCCCGTTAATATCTTTATACTTCGCATAAGTTTTTTAAAATTCTATCTCTTACCAGCTTTATAGAATTTAACTTTAAAGAAGCTGCTTAGTAAGAAAGTGTGCCACGACTTATTTGCCTATGCCTGAGGTAAAACTAGAAGTAGATAGTTAGCTACTACTTAAACTTACTACCATAGGAGTTTATACGGATAATAGCTGGCTATATACTATAGATAGGCTACTTTAAGATTTATAGGATAAGCATCAACCCCCCTAATATACTACTATTAATAATCTAGCTAAAGCTAAATATCTAAAAGGATTAGTTCGGCCCTTAAGTTAGCTAAATTAATAACCTTATAGCTATAGGCGCTATAAACCTCCTATTTTACCTTTAGGAGGTTATTCTATAGGACTTAGTAGTCCTCTATAAAATATTCCTAAGTAACCCTATATAGAATCACCCTATCTTTTAGTATAAGGCGTATCTATCCTTTATATAGAAGGTTAAAACCTACCTATAATAGGAGAAAGAAGGCCCTAGCTAGCTATTAATACTTTACTAGGCTATGCTAGCTATTATAGACTACCTAAAGACTATAAACGCCTAAAATAACTAAAGAGTATATAAGAATAACTAAAGAGCACGCGAGCTATAGGTATTATTTAACTATATAGCCGAGTCCTAGTAGACGTAGTCTTTATAGCTTTAATTGCTTATATCTAGTAGCCTTATCTTTTAGCTTAAGGTCCCTTTAGTATCTGTATATCTACGTCTAATAGTATACTTACTAACAGTATACCTACCAATAGTATACCTACTAGCGCTACCTCTATCTATCACGGAATCAAGCTGGTATGTATTAGCTTAGGTAAGTACTATAGCTTCCCCTTTACTGGCGCTATTACAGCTATAGCCGTAGCTATAGTAAGGGCCTAAGTCTAAGCAGCCGCCTATATATTATATATACCACGCAGTAAAGTCTATATAGGCCCTTTAGCGTAAGTAGACTAAAGAGCTTAGAGGTAATCCTTCTATAGCAGCGCTAAATTCTAAATAAGGCAGTAAATGGCGGGCTAGCTAGCAGAATAAGCTCTAGTAGTACTCCCTATAGCTTAAAGTTATTAAGGAAATTAAGTGGATTGTATAGGCCTAGAGGGTGTAGGCCTAAGGAGAGGGTAATCTCGTCGTAGCCTACTGTCCTGCATAGTAGGTTCCCTACTATCTTAAATAGTGGTAGATAATTATATACTTATTGCCCCAATTGGGCCTACTATAAGCTTGAAAGGCTATAAAACTATTTATAGGGTAGAGGGTGGGAAAGCGAAAAGCCAAATGGCTAATTATAATAGATATTAATATTGCTATTTAGAGGAGGCGTGACTTCGCTTTAAATAGATATCTTTATATAATTGTCTATACAAACGTCTCTATAAACGTCTCTATAAATATTTATATAAAGCTCTACTTAAAGCTCTTTATAAAGCCCTTTATAAGGCCTTTAAAAACAAGCCTAAATACAAGGTCTATATAGAGAAGCTCTATTAAAGCTCTAACTAAGCTCTACTCGAAGCTTTGCTTAAAGCTGCTCGAAGCTCTATCAAAACTCTACTTAAAGCTCTATTGAAGCTCTGCTTAAAGCTCTACACAAGGCTCTACTTAAAGCCTTATTAAGCTCCACTTAAAGCTCTGCTTAAAGCTCTACTCGAAGCTCTATTAAGGCTCTGCACGAAGCTTTACTTAAGCTCTGCTTAAAAGCTTAAGACTATACGCGAGGCTCTGCCTAAAGCTCTACACGACACTTCACTCCAAGCTGTTACGGTACTGGCAAATTGCCGTTACGTGATGGCAAAGTGCGGTTACGTAACTAGAGGATTGTATATAACTTCGAGCGGTGCTTCCGTTCTTCCCCTTTCCTTTCTCTAGCTTTAGATCCTTATTTATAGACAATCCAATCATATAGGCTTGCGCGTCCTTCTTACCGTGCTCATGCCTTAATTAACTAAGTCGCTAACATTATCTAAAGCTTATACTACTCTTTCTTCCTAAAAAGGAACTTAAATATATCTATAAACTATAAATAGAATAGGAACACGGAATAGAACCCTAAGGATATTACTAGGACTATAAGAATAGAATAAAACTAAAAGAATATAAATAAAACACGGACGCTAAAAATAGGATATATATAGACCAGGACCCCTAGAAAATAAATAAATACCGGAAATTACCTAATACCCCTATTACTATGCTGAGAAATATAGTAGCTGGTAAAGCGGCTGTAGGACCGTTTACTACTTCTAATAGTAAAATGGTAACTAACTTAAACTTCTAGGTAGAGCTTATAGCAGCTAATACTAAAATTAAACGACTTTAAGGGCTGCTTAAAACTAGAGATACCCCTATACCTTTAAGGAGTCCTTAAATACCTAGAGGCTTACTATAGTTCTTAAGGCCCTAGCCTAATATATAGTATTAGTATTATTATAGTCCGCGAAGGTTATAAACCCCCTATTGCTTATAAACGGAACTAACCCTATCTTTAATAATTAGAAGCTTTAACTATAAGATAAGCTTAAAGTTAATATGGACTACTTCCCTCCTATTTAAACTAAGATAGCCTATATCTTTAGCCGTACTAGCGGGGATATATAGATATACCTACGTCCGTAATATGCCTAGGACTTAGTAGACCCCTTCCTCTCTAAAGAAAAGATAGTTAATTACCTATTTTCTATTTATAAGGACCCCTTTAAGATATAAAACGCTCGCCTTAATTATAAAAGCCTAAATATAAAAACGACAGAGACCTTTTTGGCCTTTTAGACCCGCTTTTTATACTTAACTAGCTAAGCCTAAATTCCCTATAAAGACCTAATGCTAGACCTATAGCGCGCCGTATTATTAGTTTTTACTGCTATATAGACACTAAAGGTACTTATAGACTACTGCCTGGCTATTAACTAAGGTCTTTATTAAATTAAGGTATAAGCTAAGCGGTATAAAGCTAGAAACTCTTTAAACTAGACTATAAACACTATAAAAACGGCCCGTAGTACTCTAGCACAATTTATAACTCCTATAGCACTAGCTATATAGCCTACTATTAATTTAGCAGCTAGCCGTACGGCTAGTCCTATTACGGGTCTAGTATATACTTAGCCTATAAATAACGACCCCTATAAATAAGACCTTAGTAATTAAGAAGCTTACTTCTTATATAGCTAAAAGGACTACTTTACTAAGGACTGCTAGATAAAGGTAAAAATAAATATAATTCTACTAATATAGGAGGATAGCGTAGAGTTGGAAAAAAAGGAACCCTAGAGAAAGACTCCTCTCTAGGGTTAAAAGGGATTAATATATTATATATTAGTCTAGGTTAGCTAGTTAGTAGAAGAAACTACACTATTCCTTATACTTTATTCCGCAATAAAAATTTAGTTTTAAGCTCTGCTTTACCTAACTTGAAAGTAAATACCTTTGCCTTAATAGACACCTAGTGTTATAGTACTGGCAAATTGCCGTCAGATTGCCGTATATTGCCATTACGTGACTAGATAATTGTATATAACTTCGAGCAGCGCTACTACTTTTCTCCTTTCCTTTCTTTAGCTTTAGATCCTTGTTTATAGACAATCCAATTATATAGACTTATACGTCCCTCCTGCCGTGCCCATGCCTTAATTAACTAAGTCGCTAATAAACTTACCTAGTGTTAGCGGTAATATTTAATAGGCTTTTAGGGGTCTTAAGGCTTTAGCCTTTTAGGAGGATTTTACTAAGGGGTTCTTTAGTGCATTTTAAATTTAACTTAGGGTCTACTAGTTGTACTATAGTTTAAATTAAGACTTAATTATAGTGTTGCAGTTATAAAAGTTATATTTTAACACTTTAATTTTTATAAGGGAGATGTAAATAAATAAAATATACCTAATATTCTAACTTAAATAGGTAGGATCTAAGCCTATTTAGATAGGGGTGTATATATATTAGTTAGGAGGTGTACGCGTATTATTTGGGGGGTGTATAATTATTGTTGACCATATTATTAATATTATTTTCAAGTTTGATATGCGTATTACTAATCTATATGCCCTCCCTTTGCATCTACTACGGCTTGATGGGCAATGACAGCGTTTATTTATATTCCTAAAATATCTCGCAAAATCAGATAGCTGCAATATCCCACTCTCCCTCTATTAATTGCCTTAACTCTGCAAGGTACGCGGAAACCTTTTAGCCACTCTCTGTTTCAATAAACACCAGACGTTCTCTATCGAATTCACGTCAGGACGGGTAAGGTCTCGATTCCGCTCTAATGGACGCAGTGGACGACACTGACGAGGTCTTCGAACAACGTTGGGCATACTTGTTCTACCAATATGTTCCAACGCACTTTACAGTAGGGGCATGCGCTTTTATAGCAAAAGCAGTTATTCCGGTACATTTAATGGCACTACTTGAGTTGACAACTTTCTTGCTAATGCTTCCCAAAGCTTCTAAATAATGACTAGGACAAATCGCTAGTGTATATATACGCGATGTTTTAACACTTTCTAAAAGGGTAGGTCTATTAATTCCATCGTATTAGTATATTTACAATGCTTGTCTACTATAATAGATGAGTAAACGCGCCTAATGTAAGTGATAGGGTTATAACGGCGATAGGTTTGTATTAGCCACCCACTAGAGATATAACCCTATCGCCGCCATAACCCTATTAACTACGTTACTAAAATTTGCGTAATAGGATGATATAAGAGGAAAGTAAAACATTTCTCTGGTCGATTTTTCTAATAAGAGGTAGTGATAGAAATAATATTTAAGTCATCAGCACTCTCTAGGATATATCACGTGGTCTATACACGTGACATTTTGGAAATTCCATAGATTCCCAATGGCTATCAATGTGAAAATTATCAGTTACAGTGAAGTCTGGCCTCAACTGGATGAAGCCAAGGTTCTTGGTGGTGCAGCACCCGTGAAGACTATTAAGTTTTGTATTTGCATATTGATATCTAAACCCCCTCACGCACTCTTCCTCACATATTCCACCGGCCCCGCATAAACATGTCTCCCCCTAAAATTAAAATAAATCAGCGACAACACAATTATTTTTCCGTACACTAGTATACTCCAATTCATGCCTGCAGCATTCGGCCTCGGTCCCGTCGGCCAAAAGCTCATGACGAACAAGAACGCTAGGAACAGCATCGAGATGATATTCAGCGGCAGGCCCCACTTCCCCAGCACGAATTTTGAGGGCAGCATGGGCTCGTTGCGGAGACGCTTGGCGATGATGCACCCTATCGACACCATGTACGAGCTCAGCAAAGCGGCAACGGATATGCTATTGATGATGTTGAAGGCGATGGTGCTGCCGATGTTAATGAGGGAGAGGAGGCAGGAGACGACGAAGGAGAAGAGAATGGCGGGGAGGGGGACGTCCCAGCGGGGTGGAACCTGGGAAGGAAAGCAAAGTCAGCGTCATTTTACCTTTTTTTTATAGCTGATACGGGGATGCGAGAAGCGGAGAGGAGCGGAAGGTACTCACATATGCCAGCCACTTTGAGAATGGCACGCCCTGGTCGCGCGCGAACGAGAAGAGCTGCCTAGATGCAGTCGCAACGATCGACAGATTGCAAAAGATAGACATGAAGATAACAAGCGCGCACATGGCGTTGGCCCCCGCGTACGAACCTGTGGCGTTGTAGAACACCTCAATGAACGCATAGCCTGTAGGCGTGGAGATGGCGGCGGTGAGGTCGCCGAGGCAGAAGCAGAAGCTGATGATCATGATCCAGCCCAAGAGTCCGTTGGCGAAGGTAGAGAATATCATGGTTCTCGGAAGCGTGATTGCAGCGTCTCGCAGTTCTTCCGACAAATGCACCGGTGCATCGCCGCCGAGAAGCGGCAGAATTGCCCCTAAAACGCCCACTATTGTGGCTGTTCCGGCGCTGTTCCAGCCCGTGAAGTTGCTGAATTCTGTGAAGACAGTCCTCGCATCTCCGCGCGGTCCTAGCACCCAGAGCGGGACCAGGATAGCGAAGAAGCCAAAAATGTGGATTACCAGTACAACTCCCTCAATCAAAGGGAGCTTTTTGGCAAGCACGGTATTAAAAACTACTGCAAAGCCGGCGACGGCGAAGACAAGTAAAGTACCGTGCCAACGTTCGAAGACGTAGTCGGGATAGTTTAAGACTAACAGACCCTGGATCATCGTCCCCGCCATAAAGGAAGTCGCCGCCGCGGAAGCTTGCCATGCTAGGACACAGAGCCAGCCTGGAATGAATTTAGAGGTTGCTTCTAAGACTTTAGCGGCGAGGAATACACACCGATAACGTAGCTTAGGAATTGCTGGTGTTCGCGAGGAGCGAACTCTGAGACCCAGTGGTATTGGCCGCCGGATGTTGGACTACATTTATGATTAGTACATTGTCATATATGGGGACGGAGGTGACCTACGCCATTGATCCCATCTCAGCCATGGAAGTATTCACGGCAAGAAAGCCCATCCATGTAATGAAGAACATCCAGATCAAACCTGCTGTTCCTCCGTTCAAAAGACCTATGGTTGAAACGCTTCATCAATATCAGTAATTTTCCCCGATATAGAGGCCACTAGCTTGACCTACCCTAGTGCTACTTCCCAAGTCGCCATCAAAATCATGGAGAAACCGAACATTGTAATAAAGCGAAAGTTTCGCTGGCAAACATGTCAGTGAATTCGGAAATCCCAGCCCGTGTTCAATTACAGTATGGTCGCACCCTCAGTTCCTGCACCTTCCCCATTCTCCACATATTTTGTTGATCGTCTTTCGTGCCTTTCTTCTCCTGCGGAAGCGCGTCGTAGTCGGCGAGCTCAGCATCATGACTACTTGGTGCCCTACGCACGTCAACATCGAGCTCTTTACTCGGCTCCATGGTGGTGAGAGGTGTAACTGAGCAATTGAACAAGGTCAATGTCGCCAGTACAGGAGGTTTCGAACCCCGGAATTAGAGACGGCTGATACAGGTTCTGGCTGGGGCAATGCGAAGGAGATATGTCCTGGTCTGCTGCAAAGCGCGAGACAAAAAAGCAAATGCCATGTGGAAGCGCACAGGGTTTGTTATAGTAAAATTCTAGGGCCGGTAGGAGGAATCGGCGAAATAGAGTATAGTACGGGGTACGGGGAGGTCGTACAAGGACGTTGAACAGGGTTTGCACGCATGGGCAGGCGAGAAGGCATGGGAAAGCGGACTTGGTAGACTGAAACTGCAGAAGTCTCTCGCATTCGCCCTTGCCTAAACAACTTAGAGGAAGGAAATCCGACCCAGCGGCGTCCACTAATGCTGCACCGTGGGGGCGAGCGAGGTAGGGAGGGAGTTGGCTTAGCCCATCATCGTAGTACGCGGCGCCATTGACGCCTCGACCGCCAAACCTGCAGGCCTCTCTGGATGAAGCAGAGATTGTCGCCAAACTGCGAAATGCAGCCGATCGTTTGACGTATCCTAGTCTTGCGTCTAATCAAGCCAATAGGCCGATTCAAGCCTTCTGCCGTTCTTCTGAGGACTATCTTGTGCAAAGCCATCAATCTTGTCTCTACTGCATTCATCGTTCCTGCATTTGATTCCTGCCCGGATTTCTGTCAAGAGCCCCTTGCTTGTGGTAGCGCTTATTGTGGCTCCCTTTCGCAAGCTCCTTTAAGTCTTCTTCGTCGAAGGTCTATCCATTATACATACTTTAGCTATCGCACAGGAATGTTGTGCCAATTCTGATTTTCACAGCGCTATGGCGGAAAACCGCTTCTCTCCGATCACGACGTACGATCACGCTGGCCTGTTATGGATAACCGCAATCTTGTGTCTGATTTACTCCTTCATTGCTTTCATGGTGAGAGGCCATGTGAAGTGGAATCTCTATGGAGTGGATGATGCGTTCTTGGCGGCAGCGACGGTATACGAAATTTACTCCTACCTGCCTGAAGAAGTACTCATTGATAGTTGCTAGGTAGCGCATCTAGCCCAGACTGTTGCGGTTTTCATTGGGTTGAATCAAGGTCTTGGGAAGTCTGCAAGTCTGGACGCACCCGATCATACAGAGTCGGGAGAAGCCACATTCGCCGGAGTGACACTATTTATCATCGCCGTCTGGCTTGCCAAGTTCGCAGTTCTCAGCCTGATGATCCGTATATTTGTGCGCGATATTCCCGCTCAAAAAATACTCACTACTGCCATCTACTCTCTCTTCGCAGCAGCTGGGTTGGCTTCAGTCCTTGGCTTTTCCGTCCAGTGCTCAGCGTCAAGTTACCTTGACAGCTCTGCTTCCTATCTCTGCAAATCTCAGGTTTGCCTACACTTGCGGATGAATTACACGTTCCGCTCGCTGACAGCTTTCAGATGCCCCGCTGGCGGCTTATCACAATACTTGACGTGGGATCGGAGATCATTCTGATCCTGATACCCGCTGCCATGGTATACCCTCTTCAGATGGCCTTCAACTTGAAGTTTCAAGTTGTTCTCGCCTTTGCCTTTAGATTACCGTACGTTGACATACTACTTACCTATCCTCCGAATGCCCAGAATACAGTGCGTAACTAATCACTGATTCCGCAGCCTCATTGCTCTCTCAATCCTCCGTCTCCATTACATTCCCCCAATTCTACACCACTCTCTGTCCAATAGCACTTCCTTTGTTGTCATACCTGCGTTACTTATCCAGCAAGTCCAGCTCTGCTGGAGTTTACTATCCGCCACAATCCCAAATCTGCGGTCATTCATGAAGAGTTTCCATTCCGGCTTCGGTATGGATATGGGAGTGGGGACCTTAGGCACGAGCTATATACCTAGAAGCTACGGTAACGGGAGCCGTGGGCGAGCTATGGGGATTAGACTCAATTCCTTGACGACGCAGGATGAGCAAACACCACCCCAAGGAAGTAGGACAAAAGCGGAGTTTGAGCACAGTCTAAGGCCAGATGCGGTGGAGAGAAGCACTGTCATCTCACATAATGGCAAAGGAGATGTGCAGCTAGAGGACTTGTCTCTTCGGAGTGGTGGGAGTCAGGAGCTCATCATTAGAAGGGATATAGAGTGGAGTGTTTCCTATTAGCGTTATCGGTGCACTCATGTATATGTTTTTTACGATGTTTGTACGGTTATGTTTGCAATGATCTATATGGCAGAGATGGGTTGAATAATCGGATTGGATGTTTGGGAACGTTTCAGTACCATCTAAACTTTAGACTGGAGGTGCGCAAGATCTAGAACAAACATTATTGTACAACTCGCCAGTGTCCCCTCCCTGTATGCGCGCGCAATACAGCAATTTCGCTTTGTATGCACTAGGGAATTTCAAGTTTAACTCTTGTAGTTAAGCTTAAAAAATTAAAAGCTTTGCCTTTCTTGCGGGTGCACAGCTCTTGTGGCAAGCGCACAGTATCTACGCTGGATGGTGCACTTGACTCGTGATTACAGAGGTACAGCGGTTAAGTTTTGTAACAGCACTAGCAGGAGCATGCCTCACTTAACCTAATCGGGTAGTAGGCCTCACAACATCAAAAACACGACTTTTAGACACGTCTTCATTAACTCTCTTACATTTTACTACTACATTTTATGCTCTTTTGTCCACATAATATGTCAAATCCACAAGAGTCTCTCGGGCCTATGCCTCACCCTCCAATTCGCCAACATCGAGCCTCTCACCTTACTCAAAACCAACAACGCGATTGCCACCTATTACACTCTATCGGGTGGTCATATTCACAAATCCACAGACATACGGGCTGTACTATACGCCAAATTGGCTTTGCTCATACCGAAGAGCAAGCTACTCCTCGCAAGCGGTCCAAACGCCCTCCTCTTCTTATATAAGGTCAAGTCGAAGAGCTAGTTGAGTTTATATGTGCCTCTACAAAGAACCAACGTATATCCTTTTACCAACTTACAAACGTTATAGATTTTAGCGTTAAGAAGGATGCTATTTAGACAGCTTTATTAAGAGAAGAATTTTACCGGCAACTATGTAACGGGCGCTCCTAAAAGGTACATATCAGATGAGACAGATAAAGGTTTCACTAATGTCCCACTAATGTCCCAGAGGAGACATGGTTAGACAGATAAGGGGCAAAGGGTTTTACTAGTGTCTTAGAAGGATTATATAGGGAGCTAGTTCTCCTCTGGAGAAGAACTAGTAATTAGTCTTTAAATAGAAGAGTTTAGAAAGCATTTGTCCTTTAATATGTGAAGCTTATTCTACCTTTAACTTACCTTCTACTTACCTAAGACTCTTATTCTACGCTGTTAATTAGATAATTATACGTTCTAGTTAGACTGGCCTCTTACAATTCTAATTACTCACAATCCTTTACGGAAGGAATGTATGGCTATTAATTGACAATAACGGGCCATACCTCCTTACTCCCTAAAACGACGCCCTTACTATAAGAGGCTGATAGAGTCTCCCCGGAGGAGCACATCCCCTCTACTTATAAAGGAGTAGACTAGGAAGCCACGGCTAGTCTGTCTAACCTTCCAAGACCCTTAGGAATAATTACCGCTAGGGAGTTATTAGAGTAGTTGCTACGCGAGACCCTATAAAAGATAAAGGAGTTAGAGATATAATTAAGATAAGTATATTAAGACTACTAAGGACAATTGTAAGGACAATTAGAAGAAGTATAGACACCCTAGATACGAAGCGGACTTAAAGGGGTAACACTACACTACGCTATAATATTAGAAAAACCTAAATTCCGTATAAAGGAACCTAATAAGTATAATAGTAATAGTCTCTAGAACTGCAATTGTTTTATCTGTTAATATAAAACCAAGTTTTAGCTAGACCTGAAATGTTACTCTAATAAGTATAATTAGACACTAATTGCTTCTACCTTCCTGTGTGGCACTGTTAAGAGTTTATAGACACGCTATAAGAAGAAACTTACTATACTCCTTAAATTTAGCAAACTTAAGTCCTAGTTGGTTAATTAGATCTAAGACCCTACTAATTAAGGGATGGATTATAACTAGTAATACTATAATACTAAATAGTGAGAAGGCCAGAGTGTAGTCTAGTTTATAAACTACTTAGAAGAACTAGAAGACAATATACCCTACTTAGACCTATAGGATAACGCTATATAACTTTACTAGCTACTTGCCAAGTTATAACCTAAGATTTAATAGGCCATACAGGAGAAGGGCGAAATTTCTACCTCTTAAGAAAAGCTTATCTCTAAAGCTATTTAGATTGAGAACGCTAAAAAAGACTATTTAGGGAAGTAAAAGGAACAAGACGCCAATAATAAAGAGCGTAGAACTAGACCTAGCTTTAATAAAAGGGGTAGATTCCAATCTAACCACTCTACAGAAGGATAATATAAGTAGGCTTTACAACCTTAAAGCAATGCTGGTTAACCCTAGAATAATAATAGATAGAAACCGTAGAACTAAGAGTCACGTAGCTATTATTACTGCGGTAAGAAAGGCTATATATAGCGCTTCTACTGGTAGAAGAAGCAAGAGAATGCTTAATTAGGAAAAGAGAGAGCCTAGTAGATCTTTACTCCCTTATACTAGGCCAGTAAGAGAAGGAGGGAGTAAGCTGCTATATAGTTATTTCTATCTCCATTTAAGTTAAAAATAAATGGGTAACGTAAGACTGCCTTATAGACAGCGGCGCGACCATAGGGTTCATTTCTTAATTACTAGTAAAAGAATTAAATTTGGACCTTAGTGGCTTATAGGTGTGCACTATTTAAAGCATTAAAGGCTACTGGATTCTATACTATAGGGAATAAACTTTTTCTGTGGCTAGCTAGGATCGCAATAGTCTATAGGACACGTAGGAGATGCGCTTCTGCGCTATAGAAATTAAGGGGTATAACCTTATTTTAGGATACCTATAGCTTCGCCAAGTTAATCTAGATATTAATTAGCCTTCCGCCTTATATTAACACCGGAAGTCTTAACCGCGTATTATAGTTAAAGATTAAGAGACTTTCTTAAGCTATATATAAGAAGAAGGGTGGGCATATACCATATATGCTACTCTTAACCCTAAGAGTGGGGACGTGGAGTATTTATTTTTAGATATCCGGCTATACGCAGTTAAGGAACTAGAGATTCTATAGGAATATACAGACCTAAAGGATGTTGCTAATAAGGAAGCTGCGTACACCTTGCCTAACCCTATATTGGTAGAGCATGAGATAGACATAGGAGATAAGGAACCTCCTTTTGGACCACTATATAACCTATTAGAAAATGAGCTGGCAGTATTATATTAGTATATAGTAGACAATCTTTAGAGAGGATGGATTTAGCCTTCTATCCCTTAACACGTCAGGGTCCTCAGAGTAAGTGGTCCGTGCGGGAACACCGTTTTCAATTCAATACGTGCGCGTCCTCTAAGGACTCATTTTGGCTGCAGTATACGCAAAATACCGTTCTGCAGGAGGGACGACTACTAGAGGCCTTATACTAAGCGACTTAGCTCCCAAGATTAAGCTTATATATCAATTTTATATAGAATATTACGAATATTACGAGCCTTATATTCCTGAGTACGGGCGCCGAATTCAGGTGATCTGATTGGCTACTCCTTATCGATAACCCGAGGACCCGAATTGACGTGTTAAGGGATAAGCTGGGTAGGGGCACTAATTATATTTATATCTAAAAAGGACAAGACCCTTTACCTCTGTATTAACTATTAGGCGCTAAATAAGATTACTATAAAGAATTGCTACCTACTACCCTTAATAGGGGAGCTTATTAATAGGCTGTTAGGCGTAAAGATATTTATAAAATTAGACCTAAAAGACATATACCATTAAATCCGGATTAAAGCCAGCAATAAGTGGAAAACGGCGTTCTAAATATAGTATAGCCACTTTAAGTACCTAGTGATGCTATTTAGGCTTACTAACACACCAGTGATATTTTAGGCCTATATTAATAAGGTATTGTTGGGCCTGTTAGATATAATATATATAGTCTACCTTAATAACATTATAGTCTACTCTAATAACTATAAAGCATATATGCACTATGTATAAATAGTACTAGAAAGACTATAGGAATACAAGCTCTATATAAACCTAAAAAAATGCTTATTTTATATTACTAGCATTAATTTTCTGGGCTTTATTGTTAGTGTTAATGGAGTGTTAATGGAAAAAAGCCAGGTAGACGCTATTAGGGAATGGCTATACCCTATAATATTTAGGGAAGTATAGGTTTTTATAGGCACGGCGAACTTCTACTAAAGGTTTATTGTTTATTACTTATAAGTAATGCTTCTAATTACCAATCTACTAAAGGGATTTAAGGATGGTAAGAAGTTAGGACCCTTTATATTTAGGAAAGCTGCTAAGTAGGCTATAGACTAGTTAAAGGATTTATTTATGTTGGCGCCTATCCTAATATACTTCTACTAGGAGCTATATATACACCTTAAAATAGATATATCCAGCTTCGCCCTAGGGGCAATTATATCTTAATTAAAAGACGGAGAATGGCATCCTGTGGCATTTTAGTTAAGGAAAATGACCCCCATAGAGCAGCGTTATATAATATATAACTAGAAGCTGCTTGCGATAGTTACAGTAATAAAGCACTAGTGACATTATTATATAGAAAGCAATTATCCTATTAAAGTTCTTACAGACTATAATAACCTAGAATACTTTATAACTATTAAGGTGTTAAGCGGTTAATAAGCCAGATAGGTAGAGGCACTATTATAGTATAACTTTAAAATTATGTACCGCCTAGGAAAGACAAATTCTGCTAATAGGTTGTTAAAACGTCTAGATTATAAGACTGGGAGAATTTAGGATAGTATAGGGGAAATAATTCCTATATTGCAAAATTTGCTTAGGAAGAAAGAAGAGTCTTTCCTTAGAACTATAGAATTCTATAGCAGGGCAGAGGTCCTGGCAATATAGCTGCAAAGCACTATAATAATAGAGCCGCAGGATATGGTTATGGACTAGGTTATAGACCAAGTAGATATTATAAAGTTGGCGTACCCTAAAATTAGCAAAAATTCTATAGGATGTGCTAGAGGTGTTGCGGCACCTTTAACTTAATGGTATATTAGCTATAAGTTTCTAGATCTAGAGGGAATAGGTAAGATACCTATCTATAGTATAGCATACTGCATAACGGCAGGAGAATCTGCTAGCACTAATAGTTTAAAACATCTTATGCTACGCCTAGAGTCTATAATAGCGGCGGGCAAAATGGAAATAAGTAATCTATATAAAACCTTTCTAGATCTTCTTCTTTAAGCGTAATAGAGGGACGCCTTTATTGCTAGGGAGAGGTAGAAAGATATAGTGGAGACTAACTTAGCCGGAGTTACTAAGAAGCTGTGGCAGTAAGACTAAAAGGGTCTATTACGCTTTAAGGGTGCTGCATATATCCTAAAGGACTAAGTGGTTTAAGATAAAATTCTAAAGGTCTTCTATAATGACCCTTTTAGGGGTTACTATAGTACTAACAGAACCCTTAAGGCCGTTTAAAGGAAATACTTTTAGGATAGAATATCTGAAGAAGTTAAGGACTATATATTAAGATATAATATGTGCCAAAGGGTATAGATATCTAGGCATTATCCCTATGGTAAGTTATTAGTGCTTCCTATTCCGTAAGGACTAATATTAGAATTAACAATGGATTTTATAATAGGCTTACCCCCTACTAAAATAAGAATAGGAGAGGTTGCTAACGCTATCCTAGTAATCGTTAATAGATATACAAAGTTTTTAGGGTATTTTGCTGTTATAATAACAATCACGGTAGTGGAACTGGCAGACCTATTTTTGGAGCGGTAGCTCTTATTTAGCACGCTAAGGGGAATTATATCTAATAGAGGTACTGTATTTAATAGTACATTTTAGTCTTTATTCTGTCTTTTATTAAAAATATAGTAAAAGATAAGTACTGTCTTTTACCCGCAAATAGACGGGCAAATAGAGTATTTAAATGCGTTATTAGAACACTACCTCCGCTACTATATTAATTATTAACAGGATAATTAGCTATTATGGTTGGCTTTGGCGTAACACGTATATAACATAAGCATCCACAGTAGTATAAAAATGACCCCTTATGAAGTACTGTTTGGGGTAAAAGTAAATAACCCCTAGAATATTAAGGATATTATTCCTAAAAGAGAGGCACTGGTGGTATCTAAGTGTCTAAATAAGGTTCTGTAATATAGTAGACACAGTTGCTTGTAACCAATTGGGTTGACCACGTGAGCTAAGCGAGCTTAGGAGATCCATCAAATTCCACCTGTAGAAGTAGAAGAGGGACAGTATAGAGAAAACAATTGAAACCAAAAACCCCCCCTACCGTGATTCTAACACTAAGAGAATTAAGCAAATAAGAATTTATAGAAAAGAACTTAAAAAGCACTTGCTAGACACCTAGGCTATATAAAAAAGGTACTATAACGAGGGATATATGCCTAAAGAATTTAAAATAGGAGACGAAGTCTTACTATCTATAAAAAACATCTGGATAAAACGTATTAAGAAGAAGCTAGACTATAGGTAGCTTAGACCCTTTAAAATAGTTAGGAAAACTAAAGGAAATTAAGCCTATAAATTAGAATTGCCGAAATTATATCTAATATATCCTATATTTTATGTTTCCTTATTAGAGTTATACTAGAGAAGAGATAGTGTAGATCTACCCCTACCTAGCGAAATTAATAGGGAACTAGAATGAAATATAGAAGACATTCTAGACTAAAGATGGCATTAGAAGAAACGTGAATTTTTGGTTTATTAGGAAGGATATTCCTAGGCGTATAATAGTTGGGAACCTAAGGAGCACCTTTGGCTAGGATATAATATAGCAATTGAAACTTTCCTAAAGACTATAAATTAGGATTTAGTAACGGTTCTAGATATACCACGGATAAGATAATAGGGAAGACCCTATAAATTAAAACTATAAAGTCAAGCATAGGCATTAGAAACGGGAACGTTTTGCTATTATAATAAGGATCCTAGAATCCTGTAAGAGAAAGCTATAGGGATCTATATAAGAACTACTAGGGATGCTGTCCAAAGAAGACGCTGTTTGGGAATAAGTAGTAGTACTAGAAGAAGGGGCCCTAGGGATTTAGAAGGGTTCCCTAGGGATAAAAGGAGAGTATCTAGTCTAACACTGGAGATGTATAGTAGAGTTAATAATATAAAGAGGACTAAAAAGATATAGAGCGAAGACTTAGAAATTTTAAGAAATTATAAAGTACCTATAAGAACACCACCCGTTTATTATATACGGAGATTATGGCGGTATGCTGCTTTTATATAGACTATTACCAAAAATAAGAATAGAGGTATCCCTAAAGTATAAAGTCAATTCCTAGTACTAGGGCATCCTAGAGGCACTAGAGAGGCACTATATAAAGCTATCCTATAAGAAGGAAGAAAGAATAAGATAATAACTTAAATACTAGAAGTAGTAATAGGAGCCTCCTCCTCTATCTTAACATTATTGCTAGTAGTATTATTAGCACTCCTATCCCCAGAAGCATTAGCATTCTTGCTAATATTCTTTTTAGAGCGGCAAGAACTAAACGGACTACTATAACTAGGGGACTAGCGGAGAGAATATTTATCTTTGTTACTATCCTTAGTGTTATTCCTAGGCTCTAAATTAGCATCTAGGCTAGGATTAGAAAGTTAACAATTAAGGAGTTAGCATAGTTCCTAAATGTATTACTAAAGAGACTTACCTAGCTAGAAAGGCCTATATAAGAGTGCAAATGTTATTATTTATAAGAATAAACTGCTTATATATGCGCTCCTGGACACTATATATCCGAGATTACTGCGTCTTTATAGTAGTAGAAACCCTTATTAAATTAAAAAGGCTGTAAGTAATAGAAGACACCTTCTATTCCTATCTTTTACTGTTCTAATATAGACGGAAATCCCTAATGGCGCGTTGGAGCTGGTAAGCCTTATATACATAAATAGTAGGGATTTAATATAGTTAAAAAAGTCTAGAATAGGATGGAATAGGAAATACTAGAATATAGGTTTTTTTTCTAGCTGCGATAGTAGGAACACTTAAATCTATTCTTGCTAGAGTATAGCATCTTATAGGCGTGGGATGGGTCTAATATAAGCGCGTAAACGCAATAATGGTAGCACTTTAGAGAAACTACCGCAAGAGTAATAGAAGTAGTCTATAGTGCTAATAGAGTAGGGACAACGCCGCCACCAGTCTAGGGACGCGTAGTATAATTATAAGCCATTGCGAGAGAATACTATGGGAAGTTAGTATTATTAAAGAGATAAAATAGGGATCCTATTACCTATAGACGTATTATAAGAAGAGAACAGAGTAGTGGTGGAAAGAATAGCTAGAGATGCAGAAGCTAAAAGCTAAGATGTAATAAAAAACAGTCTGCTAAAAGGCAGGACAAATGGTGTTGTTAATAAAAAGACGCGTAAGAGACGACAGCTTATAAACTGGAAGAAATTAACATTAAGACATTATTATTAGGACCTATTTTAGGTAAATGGGGATAGTGGCTAGTTAACGCGTTGCATGGGACAACCTCTAGATTAGCTTATAACAAATTCTTATAATAAGGAAGGTGAATCCTATTTAATTTTCATTATTATTATTAAGGTTCTATTATAAAGGCACCATAAAGAGCTATAGTGGAAGAAGAGTGGAGGAATAGAAGATAAAGTAAGGTTCTACGCTAGTAAAGAACCGGCAATAAGCCGCATTATAGAGTACCTTTCCACTAGAGAACTTCCCTAGTGGTTTTAGTCGGAACTCCATAAGAGTTTATTAAGAGGTAAAGTCTTGGAGGACTAAGACCCTTAAAGGGGAGGCAATTATAACAGGTGCTCCTAAAAGGTATATATCAGATGAGACAGATAAAGGTTTTACTAATATCCTACTAATGTCCCAGAGGAGACATAGTTAGACAGACAAGGGGTAAAGGGTTTTACTAGTGTCTTAGAAGGATTATATAGGGAGCTAGTTTTCCTCTGGAGAAGAACTAGCGATTAGTCTTTAAATAGAAGTGTTTAGAAAGCATTTGTCCTTTAATACGTGAAGCTCGTTCTACCTTTAACTTACCTTCTACTTACCTGAGACTCTCATTCTACGCTGTTGATTAGATAATTATACGTTCCGGTCAGACTGGCCTCTTACAGACTAGCTATATAGAAGCCTCCTATTATAGAGAATAATTAAATACACTGGCTTAAATAGGCACACGAATATATTAGCTGAACAATAGAGCAATAGTACGAGATTCTTTAGACAGACGAGACTTAGATTATATTTAGAAGGCATATATATATAGGTTATAAGGAGGGTAGGAAAAGAATAGGACCCAACGTATATAGTTAAGAGGCATTAAAGAAAGAAGGGCTAAATATTTTAAGGCTGTTTTTATAGATATATAAAGGGGCCTAGTATATTCTAGGAAAAGGATTAGGGGTCTATTAATAAGGACTCTTATTAAGTATATACGGTTCCGATTATATATGGGTATATTAAGCTATATAGGAGGCAAGGAGTCTACTTAAAGCTTATATAAGATGGGGCCCCTAGACACGTAGCTGCCGATAACAACAAGATTTACAAGAAAGTGGTATTATAGTGATCTTTTGGCCTCCTTTCTCTCCGGATTTAAACCCTATTAAGAGAGTATGGCATATTATAAAGCATTATCTACAAGATAATAAATTATAACGCTTTAAGGGTTGCAGTAAAGGATATATAGGAGAAGGTTAAAAGGCAAGAGTTTAAAGAGTTAATAAGTAGTATGCCGGCGCGCTATCAAGCTGTAATTAATGCGGAAGGGCGATTTACAAAGTATTAGATAGAATACTCTACAGAAGTGGTTTTGAAGTCGTGTTTTTGATGTTGTGAGGCCTACTACCCGATTAGGTTAAGTGAGGCATGCCCCTGCTAGTGTTATTGTACCTCCGTGCCGTTGCGCGCGCACACAGGGGATACAGGAGCCCGTGCAAGCTGGACCATTATCTAAAGTGCCGACCCCGATGACCCCGCCGATCTCGCTGATCAATTGCTGTAAATCTCTACTCTTTTCATGGAAGACACGTCCGAACGAGGTAGTGATGGTCGAAAAGGGCGTGCGCAATAAATACGGACTTCAAATAAGAAGTGACAAGACGGCATAATATAGGCGAGCTGCGGAGGTGCTCCGGTCCTATTTTCAGATGGAAGAGCGCCCTTCCTTTGTTGCTGCAGTAGTGCGGTCAAACCTTACGGTCTAGCTGCAGATTTCCCTTCCGCCTATTCTTTCCTCGATGCATCCTTGAAGAAAATTATGCCGCCCTTGACGTCAGAGAGCGGATTTCCATCCCCTTGGCCAGCATGCCCACAGTCCTCTTTGTCGAACCCACAATTCCGATAAAATGTCTCCTTGCCCCAAGCACTGATAACCGAGCAAGCGACCCCCTCTTTCTCCGCATGTTCCATACCCCACGCCACAAGCGCCCGCCCGTGCCCTTGGTTTTGATAATCAGGATGAACGCCTAACGCCTCCAGGTACCAGGACTCGCTGCGAGACCCCGTCCAGATGTGCCCGAGGAACGGGTAGGAGCGCTCGATGATGAACTCGTTTGCCGGGTCGGCAGCCCGGTTGCGATACATGTATGAAGACAGTTTCGCACAGGCTGTTGCTGTAGGCTTGGCGAGACGGCCTTTGCACATGAGTTAGGAAATGCGGGAAGAAATTTGACGTGGAACAACAAGGGATTTCGTGGTTCACTGCGCCTGCAATCTCACGGTGCGAGTAGGATCGGACCAATGGCAGGACTGTGCGGCGAGACGCGATGACAAGTTCAAGATCGGACTTACGGGGATCCCACCAGCCCAACCCTGCTGCTCTCCTGCCCGTGCCCATTCGGCTCCAATGAGCGACCCCTGCGATGACCTCGTCGCCTTGTTTGTCTACTGCTGTCGAAACGATGAAGTGGTGCGTGTAGTCCCACCAATACACCTGGATCCGCCGCAGCCAGTAGAGTTGGTTGTCTTCCGGGAACTCTTTGCGGTGGGGGTGGATCAGGTCGCCGAACAAAATGTCATCCCAGAAAGCAGCGGTATACACACGGGCGAGCTCGCGCTGCTCCGAGAAAAGCGCGAGACGGATTTTTGGGCCCATTGTTGCGAATTGTGTTGAGATTGGATTTTTAAAACAAAACAACCATATATGAATGTAGTGGAATCTAGATTTTGAAGGATAAAACTGCAAGATATATTACAGATCTACACCCTCCCGTCATCTCCGGTGGTTAGCGCAGCCACATCTGCGCGGCCTTTTTGAAGGGGAAGTTTCGGTATTTTTGCTGTTTAAGGGAAAGTAAGGCCGTGCAGACGTGGCTGCGCTAACCACCGAAATTGACAGGAGGGTGTACGAACTGAGGCTGCAATTTATGCATTGCAGTAGTATCTCAAAGCACCTCCCAAGCCGGTTATAACTTCTGGTTTGACACTAGTGGTCCCTTGTGGCTTGATCCGGTCCAGGAAAAGAATTGGACGACGGCAGCGACTATTAGAGCCAGAAAAAAGGACAGCCTAGATCCCAGTCGGCAGTTTTGTGACAGGAGTGACAGGTTGTCGCAGCGATAGGAGCTCTGTTCAACATCGTTTCACTAACGTTAGTGCTGAGAGGCGAGCTATGCAGCGGCATCCCAAGTACGAAGAAAAAGAAAGAAATCCCAGAAAATCCTCGGAGAAATTCTAGACTCCACTGAAAAGGTATAAATGTCCGAACAGAGATCACGTAGATAGAGTCACGGACGTATATCTCAGATCGGACCGGTCTGCTCTAGATTTCTTACCACTCCGCTTCCACCTTATCTATCTATCTTTATATTAAATATAAAAAAAACTTATCATTCCCGCACTGTTACGTGTCTTCGCCTGTAACGTGTTCCGCCCCCACGTCGCCATTCGGCCAAAAAGACAGTGAGTGCTTGCGAACTTATCATAAGCGCGGCGGGATCTACTCTTACATCGCCTTACTAAAACTTCCGTTTACCCTATTATTACTACTCTATTACTACTCCGATTTACCCTCTATATAAACCTTTATTATAGCCCTTTTATTAAATCGCCTTTTTACAGTTCCTGTAGATACGTACGTATAATAACGGACTTTCCATTTAAGGGTAACGGTAACGGGACACCCCCCACTGATTGAGTTTAGTTCCTTCCTGATCAAGTTAGAATATCACGTGAATTTAAGTTGTTTGCATCTGCATCGCGAAAATCAGAGTGCGCGCCATGTAGTATTGACTTCCAGCACTACTCTCACCACTAAAAATATTACCTATCTACTCCTGAGTTGACTAATTGGATTGCGTAGTGCTTTATAAGGCGTCGCGCGAACTAATTTGGGTGCTGCTACCTCTGCTTAATATCTGTGGGCAGCCTCCGCGCCCACGACCGCGCCCGCGACTGCGCCCACGACTGCGCCCGGTGGGAGTGTAGCATTTCGCTCAAATGCTGAGGGCTCTCTACGAGCAGATCTGTCGACGCGATTGGCAATTGTAGAGCTAGTTGTAGAGCCAATTGGCCGGACTGCGGCGACGCTCTATAATTGCAGGCTCTTGGATGCGAAGTAGAGGATCAATAGGTGTTGATCTGGGTATGGGCGCGCACTTTAATTTTCGCGATACAGATGCGAACTTAAATTCACGTGATATCCTAACTTAATTAGAAAGGAACTAAACTCAATCAGTGGAGGGTGTCCGTATATCAATTGGGGGGTGTCCGCATATCAATTAGGGGGTGTCCCGTTGCCGTTACCCCTATTTAATTAACGCAGCTTTTATAGAGCAATCTACAGTACTAGGACAAAAGTCTTTGCGCCTAAGCGATTTTATACCAAAACTCGCTATATTCGCAGCATAATTTCTATTACAGTAAGTCTCTATAAATACGCCAAAGCTTATGCGGAAGCCCATAAGGCTAGTCTAGTTACTTTCCGCCGGCGGCTTTGAGGCAAATTATAGTCTTCCTAAGTTAACCATTAATATTATATTACTCCAGCTGGCGAGGCAGCAATTATTTAACATTGCATATATCTTGCTAAAGCTAGGTTACTATATTAATACTACATAGTTCGGACAATTGCGACACTTATTCTCTAGCGCGAAAACTCTAACCTTCCTTATACTCGGTATTAAATATAATTAGAGCTACCCTATTAGTACAGATTGCCAGAAAACCTAAATATACAATTTTCGCCGTTATATTAGCCGATATTAAAAAGGCCTTAGCATTAAAAAAGTATACTAGCCCTGCTATAAAAGTACTAGTATACCACTATAAGAACTGTTAGCAACTCAGTCAATCGAGGCACGAGTATGGGAAGAAGGACGCGCAAGCCTATACGATTGGATTGTCTATAAACGAGGATCCAAAGCTAGAGAAAGGAAGGAGAAGAATAGCAGCGCCGCTCGATATTTATACGGTCCTTGAGTCACGTGACTTACGTCTACTATAATCTACGTCTGCCAAGATCCACCGTTTTCTACCAGCGCCGTAACATTACCCCCCCCTCCGAAAAAGCCTGCCCTCAGGCTTTGTATGTCCGTATTATGTCCGTGGGGTATTCTTGTCTTTATGCTCGATAGGCAGCCTATCGTCTTCGCTATACCAGCACTCCATCTACTTGTTAAGGTACTTCGGGGGTCCAGGTTCGTTAGGGTATTGGTTATAGAATTCTTTAAGCTTCTAGGGGTAGCCTATAAAGTTCTAGGCGGGGTACCAGGTTAGGTCTAGATTATAGCCTTTCCATTAAACACGGTATTGTAGCGTTCCTTATACTAGTTTATAGGCTAGTATTTCATTAACTTCCTATTCGTCATCGCCATTAACTTAAATTGGTAGGGGAGGCTCATTCTTTTGTCTAGGTAGTAGGTTATTTATAGCCTTCCGTAGCTTATCTAGCGAAAAGATAGGGTAAACCTTAATTGAGTCTAGGAGCTTAACCTTATACAAGTTGCCTTCTTTATTAAGGATCTTATATGGTCCTGCTATCTTATAGTTTAGCTTGCGGCTAGGCCGTTCTGTCTTCTAGTTCTTTGTTATAACCTAGACCCTATTATCCACAGTAAAGTCAGGCTCGCGCCTATGCTTATTTGCCTACTGTTCTATTAATTTCTAGGCCTTTTCTAGGTTCTTATAGGCTACCGTCTAGGCTTCTTCTAGGCGTTTGGCGTATTGCTAGGCTTCCTTATAAGATAGTTTTTTGCGTACAGTCTGTGGGCCTTTTGGTCTATTCCAGTTAAAGCTAGTATAGGGTAAATATCCCATTTCTAGCTGGATAGGTGCAAACCCCGTGGAGTTATAAGGTAGGGTTGCCTAGGCGTAGTCTATTAGGGGTAGTAGTTCGCCCTAGTTATTCTAAAAGTAGTTAATAAAGGGCCAGAGTTTCTGGTCTAGGTATTGATTTATAATCTCCGTCTAACTATCTGTCTGGGGGTGGTATACTATAGAAAGCTTTAGCTTAATACTAAGGATCTAAGTAAACTTATTCTAGAAGGCCGATATAAACTGCGGCCTATAGTCGGATATAATAGTATCTAGTGGTCCGTAAATTCGGTAGATATAATAGATATATAGTTAGGCTACCTCCTTAGCATTAATATCCTTATAACAGGGGATTAAGAATAGGCGTTTGCTAAAACGGTTAACTAGGATTATTACCATATTATATCCGTTACGGTCTGTAGGCAGCTCGTGAAAGTCCATAGAGATATGCTGCTAGGGGCGTTTTAGTATTAGGAGTGGCTTTAATAGTCCTAGGGTCTTGTCTCGCGGAATTATAGACCTACGGCAGTTATTGCAGTTCCGTACATAGCGGTTAATGTCCGTAACTATTCCAGGCCAGTAATATTGGTTACTAATAATTTTGCGGGTCTTATTCTTTCTAGGGTGGGCTGTAGAGACCTAGGTATATGCTTCAGTAATAAGCCAAGTCCGTAAGTTCTGTTCCTTTACTACTACTAGCCGTTCCTAATGCTTGAGTAATCCGTTTTTAAGGGACTAGGGGCTAGTAACGTTCTTTACCTTCTTATAGTACTCCTATAGAGAAGAGGCTGTACGGTTTGTTTATAGTAATTTGTTGATAAGGTTAAATCCTAAGGGGTTAATAGGATATATCTTAGCGCCTAAGGAGTCTATACTTAGTTCTGCCTGTATCCGGGGGTTAAGGTACTCTGGTTATAGTAGTGTCTGGGTCTATAATAAGATCTTTATAGCCGTCTGGTTACCTAGGTCCTGTTTACGCCTTATAAGAGTATCCGCACGGTTTGTAGCGCCTGGTCTGTATATAATTAAGAAGTTAAACTAAGATAGGATATCCGCCTAGCGTGCCTATTAGGCCGTAAGAGCCTTGGTTGTTATAAAGTATTCTAGGGCCTTATAATCTAAAACTACCTTAATGGGCTTAGGGGTCCCCTTTAGCTGTATACACCAGTGCTGAAAGCTAGAGATAATGGCCAGCATTTCTTTATTATGGATGTGGTAGTTTAGCTTAGCATCTATTATAGTCTTTAAATAGTATGTAACGGGGTGCTATTCTCCATCTAGTTGCTTCTGGGAAAAAACACTAGCTATTACGCTGTTTAAGGCATCCGTTTCTAGCATTAAGGGCCGTTCTGGGTTAAAGTGGGCGAGTAGAGGAGCCAATACCAGCCGTTTTTTAAGCTCATTAAAGGCCTGCATATATATGGCGTTAAAGTGAAAGGGCTGGTCTTTCCTAGTAAGGCGGTTAAGAGGCCGGGCGATCCTACTATAGTTCTTAATAAAATGTTAATAGAAGTTACAGAAACCTAAAAATAATTATACCCCCTTTACGGTCCGTAGGGGTGTCCACTAGTTAATTATAGCCGTTTTCTTTGGGTCGGCCTTAATTCCGTTTATACTGATAATAAACCCTAGGTACTTTATACGCTTAACACTAAATTTTAACTTCTTAATATTGGCCTAGAGACCAGCCTCGCAGAGCTGTTATAGGACTTTATGGACATGCTTTTTATATTCCAGCTTATTTTTAGAGTAAATCATAATATCATCTAGGTAGGCCGTATAGAAGTCGTTAAGGTAGTCAAAAAGTACATTATTTATGTACCGCTGGTACGTAGCTGGTTCGTTAGTTAGTCCAAAAGGAAGTACCTTATATTTATATGTTCTATAACGGGTCTAAAATATAGTAAGATTTATAGATCTAGGGTTTATTCTAATTCAGTAAAAGGCCTGGCGGATATCAAGCTTTATAAAAACCTTAGCTTTACTTATTCGGGCCAGTGTCTCATTAAGTAGGGGTAGTGGATAGCGGTCCTTATGGGTTATATTATTTAGCTTATAGTAGTCAATACAAAAACAAAGTCCTCCGTTTAGCTTTTTAATAAAGAGAATTGGTGAGGCGAAAGGGACTTAACTACTAGGCTTAATAAAGCCCTTATCTAGGTTCTTAATAAGATATTACTTTGTAGCCTATAATTCAGCAGTAGATTGCTAATAAAGGGGGCTATAGCTAAGGGTGTTTTCCTTATCTGGCTTAATCTCGATCTTGTAATTATATGGTTAGTAAGGCAGAAGCATATTGGATGCTGCCTTTAAGAATACGTCCTTAAATTTCTAGTGTTAATAGAGTAGTTTCTATTCTACCAGCTCCTTATCCGTAAGCTCGCCTTCCTATCCGCTAAGCTCGCTTTCCTTTTCCTTAATTATTCGATCAATTTTATATAAGCTAGTAGTAAAGGTAACAGTATTAGGTTAAACCAAGTTCTAATAAAATCCTACGGCGCCGATATAGCAGATATTAACTAGGGGAAGGTCCATAGGTTTCTTTACAGACTTTTATTAGGCCGTATTTTATAGTATAGGGTTTATAGTCTTTTTTAGCTTATATCCTATTTTCTATAAGTTGTCCTTCCAGTCTATTAGTTTAGTATAGCGTCCGGTATTCCTAGCCTTCCTTTATAGCTACATAGGGCCTAAGTTCTCCATGGGGGACTTGGCTAGGTTACTACTAATTTCCTAGGTCTTTGGTGCGGGTAGCGTAACATAGGTAGTTTAGGGGCGGCGTAGTATATAAATCTATTGCGGATTAAGCTGTATGTCCTTTTTGAAGGCCTAGTCTCTACGCATAGCATCGGCTTAGTAGATGGTATTAATCTAGGGCCATATAAGGTTCTCCATTATAATACTAATTTCTTTTATAAAGGGAGGGGTTAGGGGTAGGGATTTAGGCTAGAGGAGCTGTCTATTCTATATATCAAGCTATAAGCCTAAATAGGCTAGCCATTTTCTTCCTAAGATTATATTATGGCTTCCCAGGTCCGTAATAAGAAAGGGGACATTATACTACCTTCGTCCGTCAACACGGAGGTAGATCCATAAGATAGCTATAATAGGTGGCCCTATTCTTCCATTATACCCGCGAATAGGAACTGGTTTAGGTAGTTTCTTAAGGGGCGCATTTAAAAATTCGGCTAGCTTTACAGCGCACTAAGTGTCTATTAAGGCAAAGGTATTCGCTCTAGAGTTAGCTAAAGCAGAGGTTAAAACTTAATATCTATTACGAAATAAAGTATAAGGGATAGTATAGCTTCTTCTACTAACTAGCCAACCCAGATTAATATATAATATATTAATCCCTTTTAACCCTAGAGAGGAGTCTTCCTTTAGGATTCCTCTTTTTCTAACTCTGTACTATTTTTCTATATTAACAGAACCTCGTCCGTTTTTGCCTTTGTTGGGCAGTCCTTGGCGAAGTGGTTCTTTTAGCCGTATAAGAAGCAAGCCCCTTAATTACTAAGGGCCTATCTATAGGGGTCACTGTACATAGGCCGAGCATACGCCGGACCCGCGGCAGGGCTAGCTGCACGGCTAGCTGCTAAATTGACGGTGGGCTGTATGGCTAGTGCCGTAGGAGTTACTAATTGTGCTAGGGCACTACAGGCCGTTCTTATAGCGCTTATAGTCTGGTTTAAAGAGTTTCTAGCTTTATACCGCTTAGCTCATACCTTAATTTGACGGAGGCCTTAATTAATAGCCAGGCAGTAGTCCGTAAGTACCTTTAGCATCTATACAGTAGTAAAAACTGGTAGTACGGCGCGCTATAGGTCTAGGGTAAGCTTGTTAAAGAGGTCTAGTATTAGGTCTTTATAGGGAATTCAGGCTTAGCCGGCTAGGTGCAGAAAGTGGGTCTAAAAGGCCAAAAAGGTCTCTATCGTTTTTATATTAAGGGCTTTATAATTAAGGCGGGCGTTCTATATCTTAAAGAGGTCCTTATAAATAGAAGATAGGTGGTTAATTATCTCTTCTCTAGAGAGGAAGGGGTTTGCTAAGTCCTAGGCATATTACAGATGTAGATACGTCTGTGCATCCCCACTAGTACGGCCAAAGACGTAGGCCATTTTAGCTTAAGCAGTAGGGAAGTGGTCCGTATTAACTTCAAGCTTATCTTACAGTTGAAGCTTCCAATTATTAAACATAGGGTTAGTTCTGTCCGTAAGCAACAGGGGGTCCGCGACCTTCGCGGACCGCGATAATGCTAATGCTATACATTGGGCTAGGGCCTCAAGGACTGTAGCAAGTCTATAGGTGTCTAATAACTCCTTACTAGGTATAGGGGTGTCTCTGGTTTCAAGCAGCTCTCAAAGCCGTTTGATTTCGGCATTAGCTGCTGTGAGTTCTTCCTAGGGGGTCAAGACGGTGACTATTTCACCATCAGAGGTATTTGCGGGTCCTACAGCGGCTTTGCCAGCTACTATATTTCTTGGCATGGCGGTAGGGGTATTAGGTAATTTCTGGTGTTTATTTATTTTCTAGGGGTTCTGGTCTATACGTGTCCTATTCTTAGGTTTCGCATTCTGTTTATATTCTTTTGGTTCTGTCCTGTCCTTAGGGTCCTGTTCTGTTCTATTAATGTCCTTTAGGTCCTTTTCTGTGTCCTTATCCTGTTCGTAGTTTGTAGATATTTTTAAGTTCCTTCTTAGGAAAGAAGAGTAGTGACGAGCTTTGGATAATGTTAGCAACTTAGTTAATCAAGGCACAAGCATAGGAAGAAGGACGCGCAAGCCTGTACAATTGGATTGTCTATAAACGAGGATCCAAAGCTAGAGAAAGGAAGGAGAAGAATAGCAGCGCCGCTCGATATTTATGCGGTCCTTGAGTTACGTAACTCGCGTCTACCATAATCCACGTCTGCTAAGATCCACTGTTTTCTACTAGCGCCGTAACAAGAACCTAGAGATATTCTTATAAAAGAAAGCCAATAAGTTAGTAGAGAACTAACTATATAACTATAAAATCGTACTTTAAAAAGGAAAATAGTTAGGATTTGGACCTTTATATAAATTATCCTAAAACAAACTCTAAGTGCTGCGGAAGTACTTAGACGAACACCTAAGTAAAGGATTTATTGAAGTAAGCTCTTCGCCTATAGCTATAGCTATAATCTTTATTAAGAAACCTAGTGGCGGTTTACGCTTCTATATAGACTACTAAGCTCTTGGCGCTATTACTATTAAAAATTAGTACTTACTCCCGTTAATTTAAGAGATACTAAACTAATTAAGCAAGGCTCGCTACTATATAAAACTTAATCTTATCTACGTATTTAACCGCCTTAATATTATAAGAGAGATAAATAGCTTACTGCATTCCGTACTAGATATAGACTATTTAAATATTTAGTAACGCCGTTTGGTCTCGCAAAATACCCTAGGTTTATTTTAATACTTTATAAATAATACCTTACGCCCTTACCTGGATGTCTTTTATACTACTTATATTAATAATATATTAGTATATAGTAATAACCTAGCCGAATATAAGAAATACATTAACCTTATTTTAGAAGCCCTGTGTGGAGCTAGCCTATAATTAGATATAGATAAGTGCAAATTTTATAAAACGGAAGTCCTATACCTTAGACTTATTGTTTTTATAAATAGTATATAAATGGACCTAAAAAAGGTTAAAGTAATTATAAACTAGTAAGAACCTAAGAACGTTAAGGATATAAAAGCCTTTATAGGATTTACTAACTTCTATTAACATTTTATCAATAATTTCTCTACCCTAGTTTTACCCCTTATGGCCTTAACCTAAAAGAAAAAGCTTTTACTTATATAAAGGTTATATTTACTACCGCAACTATACTTTAATACTTTAATTTAAACCAAATAAGTGTTATAGAGACTAACTTATCCAACTACGTTACTAAAGGTATTCTGTCTAATATAACAAAGAAGAAGTATTATACCCTATAGCATACTTCTTAAAATAACTAAACCTAGCTAAATATAATTACGAAATTTATAATAAGGAACTACTAGCTATTATTAGATGCTTTAACCAATAGCGACCTAAACTAAAAGGCGCCGTATTTCTAATTAAGGTTTTTAGCGATTATAAGAACCTATAATACTTTATAACTATAAAATAGCTAAACTACCGTTAAGCCCGCTGGTTAGAATGCCTATCCCATTTCCAATTCTCTATTATATACCGCCTAGGCGTTTAAAGGTAGAAGCCTAATACCCTAACCTGATATTTATAAGACGCATTAGTACTAAAAGAAGCGCGTTTTTACCGAAACTAAACCCTACTTTGGCCTAAACTATTTAACCCTCCTATTAAAAACCTTATAGTATACGTCCTTAAAATAACTAATTAATTAATTGAATAAATTATAGTTAACAAATATATAAATAACGAGTTTATTTTAAAAAACGCTTAAGCTAATTTAGGATAGCGTTAGACGCTTTAAAAAGATTTCTTTAAGTAAATATAAAGCTTATAGAGGCCGCTTATACTACTAAAACCGCCTAGTTATATCTAACTACGACAAGCTTAAGCTTAAGCTCCTTAAATATATATATAATCTACTAGTAGCTGGCCACCTAAGCCGAGGAAAAACCCTAACTGCTCTAACAAGAATACTATTAGCTAAATATATATAATACGACACAAAGATACGTCTTTAGCTGCTATACCTACTAATAAGCTAAAGCTTTATATAAGATATATAACGGCCTTTTAAAGCTACTGCCTATTCCGGACTAAAGATAAAAAAAATTCTTAATTAACTTTATTGTTAATCTCCTAGTAAGTAAAGGCTATATAAATATTATAGTAGTTATAAACTAACTATTTAAGATAGGACACCTAATTGCCTACCCTAATATATTAGCACCTACTATCGCCTAACTGTTTTAGATTACGTATAGAAACTCTATAGACTTTTTAAAACAATTATCTCTAATAAAGGTAGCTAGTTTATCTCTATATTTTAAAAAGAACTAATTACCTAACTCTATATTAAGGCACTATTATTTATAGTATACTACCTAGAAATGGATAGTTAAACGGAACGTGTAAATAGTATAATAGAATAGTATATTTGGATATATATATTGTATCTATAGGATAACTAGATAAACTGGCTTGTATTTACCAAGTTTACTATTAATGATTTTGTTTTAGAAACTATAAAGGTCTCCCCATTCCTAGCCAACTACGGCTAGCATCTATAAATGGGTTTTAAACCCTTTAGTAATATCCCTCGCCCCGCTTATTACGCCTTATAAGTTATAGAAAGTAAATTAATTTATAAAGAAGATAGAGAAACTATAACAGTTTTTTACTAATAAAATAATATGGGCCTAATCTATCTATAAAGCCAAAGCAAATAAGAACCAAACCCTAGCACTAGCCTATTAAATTAATAACTTTATCTAGCTAGATATAAGAAATCTAAATATAAAATAACCTATTAAGAAACTTAATTAAAAGAACGCTGGCCCTTATAAGGTTAAAAAGGTTATCTCTTCTTATACCTACTAACTAAAACTCCCTAATACCGTTAAAATCCACCCTATATTCTATACGTTAGTCCTCTACCCTACTACCCCTATATTAGACGCCTTATCTAAATAGATCTAGGACTCTCCTCTATTAGTTAAAGTAGATAGTAAGGATAAGTACTGTATTAAAAGAATTAATAATATTAAGTATAATAAATAGAAACGCTAATATATATACCTTACAAAATAGAGAGGCTTTATTAAGCCCTTATAGAAACCCGTTAACTCTATAGGACTTATATAAGCTATAGAAGACTTTTATAAACTCTACCCAGAACTACTATAACTCTACCTTATAGAAACTCGAGTTTAAAGGGGGGGTACTGTTATGAGACACCTCCGTAATACTTTATACACGTCTACTAGTTTCTACTAACTTAGTAATTAAAGACTGACCGTAAGACGGCAATCTAATGGCAATCTAATAGCAATCTAACGGCAATCTGTGGCATTCTACTATATTCTGCCAAGCTTACCAAATTCTACTAAGTTCTTGTCGGAACGTTAATCACGTAACGTAGTCACAAGACTACGAGGCAAGACTAGCTAACCTGACTCAGAGCAACCCCTAACTTCTAGACAACAATTAACTACCAACTTTAACACCGCATACGTACCACTACAAGTAATATTCGTGCACGTTGATAATGCGAGTATACTGACACTAATCAGTAGACGTACAGATTAGGAAATACGCAATAGCAAAGCTTAAAACCATATATTGGCTTAACTACTAACGTGTCAAATCGCAGAGCTATCGCCCTATTTTAGTTAAAGGAGAAAACTACGTTACCCCCAAAGCTTAAAACCACGTATTAGCTTAACTGCTAACGCGTCAGATCAACTAGAGAACCATATCTTTACTTAGAGAGAGCTACATTATCCTCAAAGCTTGAGACCATGTATTAGCTTGCTAATGCGCCAAATTGCCTAGAGGACCCTCAAAGCTCAAAACCACGTATCAACTTAACTGTTGACGCATTAGATCACCTAGAGGACCATATCTCTACTAAGAATTGTCTACAGTGTCCAAGAACTGTAGATTCGTCAATAGGACACGTATATACCTTTACACCCTTAACCTTAACCTTAACCTTAACCTTAACCTCAATTTTAAGCTTAAACCTTAACCTTAAACCCAACCCTCTAGAACCTCCACTTAACCTTAAACCAAACATACACAAAAATATAACAACATGGAAATTAACTAGAAGGAAAGAATTGCCAAATACGGCAACGGAATCAACTTAAAGACGGCTACGGATAATAATCTAGCGGAGTATATGGAGACTAAGATGCACCTATACATATAATCCAACCTTACAGACTTTTTATTATGGACAGTGTTTTAGGAAGACTTTAAGGACTTTACGCTAAAGATCTTTACGCGAGTACAATCTAATACTAGAATAGGAATCCGTAAATACCTAGTTAAGAGAGGAGTATATATTATTAAGCAAGACAAGAGATACTCCCTTAGTAAAGTACTAACAGACGTCACTAATAAAGAAGAGTTTCACAAATAGACAGACGAAGAGATTGGTCTAGCCCTTAATAATATCAAGCCAATAATTACTGTGGCTTTGTAAAACCAACTTAATGCGACCCTAGATAAGCTCGCTGCACCACTAGCTACTCTAGTTACTGCCCCCGCTACCCCTACTACCCCCCCCAGATCTACTCCTACCGCTATACCGCCAGCTACTCCAATCGCTGCCCCCACTACCCCTACTACCCCTCCTGGTCCTTAATCCTCCAATTATGACCAAATCCACGCTCTTATTAACCAACTGCTATGGCTAAAAGAGCAGCAACTACAGTAGCTACAGCAGCCGCAGCAACCGCAGTAGCTATATATACATACACCACCTAAACTAGCTGTGCCTAGTGTGGAGCAAGGACCTAGACAAGGACCTAGATACAATAAAGAGGTAGCTATAATTGCAAAGATCTATACAGACGACTAAAAGTATGATAGAGTTAGTGACAGCTTTAACTTTAAGTTAACCATCTTTTATAATATCTGCAAGAGATCTGGCTTGCCACTAGAAGGCTACACAGTAGCATTTCCTAGTATGCTAAAAGGGCTTGCTCAGGACCACTACTACAATAGTAACCTTAAGTTAAGACCTTTTACTAAAGCCTGTAATTATATACGACAGTTCTTTAAAGGGCCAGAATACTACCGCAAGAACCTTATAGAGTGGAATAGTATAACCCTCTAAGAAGTTATAGACGAGAACCCTAATAAGTCAATCTATTAGAACTTCCAACTACTTATAAACAAGCTGCTAAAGCAACGTCATAGACTATACCTAGACTTCCGTATAAACCGCATTCTTATAAATAAGTTGGTTACTGCTTGCCAGGGAGTACTAGCATGCCGTATTACTATCTCTAACCCTTTAGAAGACCTTTCTTAGTTAATTAGTAAGCTACAATCCTCCATTATTACATGGGAAAAAGAACACCCCCTATAGGCCTTAATGAGATTATCTCACTAAGCCTTTTTTATAAATTAACGCTACTACCAAAATGACCAGAATTGAGACCGAAACACCAATCGCTATAGCAGCAATCGCCCCTATAGGACTAACGGCAGACTAAAGGCCAAGTGCTACGTCTGTAAGAAGGAGGACTGCCGTTTATGGAAACACATAGAGGAGGAGCGTAATTGGTCCAGAGACAACTATAAGAGACATTTTATTAATATTAAGGGCCGCAATAAGGGCAACTTTGACAACTACTTTAAGCAATACGTCACTACTTGTAAAAGAGATGAAGATAATAACCTAGACTTTAAAGCCTATATACATAACGCTGACGGCTCTGGGAGCAATGCTAGAGAACCTAACAATAGTTCTGCCTATATCACCACCTTTAGAACACTTACTATGGAGGAAGCAACCTCTATAAGTGTAGAGCTAGCTAATAAGGCTTGTACACACTTGCTTACGGCTTTAGAACTTACTATGGAGTCTACCACAGAACCTTATATAGAGACCGACCCATTTGCCTACAGTACGGCCACAACCATAGCGCTATAATATACCTCGACGGTCTTTATAGGAATTATAATCAATACAGGTGCTTCGCGTAAGTCTACGGCTGGCTACGGCTAATTCCAAGCTTTACAGGCCGTAGATAAGTCTGTAAGCCTTAATATATTAACTAAGGACCAAGTAACTATCCAATTGGGATTAGAGCCTCTATGTCTATCAGAACCATAGACGTTAATAGCCCTATAGGTAAGATACAATTCTATATTATTAAAGCAGATACTCCCTTCCTACTTTGCCTAGTAGATATAGACAGACTCTATATCAAATATAATAACCTAAAGGACGTCATCATCACTCGCACTAAAAGGGTGCCAGTAGTTAGACGATTTGGCTACCCATTTCTCTTATAGAGCTTCTCCTTATAGTCTTATTTGGTTGAGTCTTTTAATACGAACCCTTGCTACTTAACTGACGTAGAACTACGACGCCTATATCGTCGATTTGGTCACCCGTTAGTTAATAGACTACAAAAGCTTCTTAACAAGGCTGGCTATAGCTATAACACTAATAGATCTGCTATTAAAGAGCTAACCAGACTCTGCTACTACTATTAGAAGTTTGGCAGACCCCTAGGTAGATTTCGCTTTACCTTACAAGACGATATTAATTTTAATTATAATATCATCGTCGATATTATATATATCAGCGGCTCCCCCCTACTACACGTAGTTAACGAAGCAACTCAATTTCAAGCTGGTAGATGGCTACGAGACATTAGCGCTAAGCATACTTAGGACGTTCTTCAAATATGCTAGATTAACAGCTATTTAGGACTACCAGACTTAATCACTACAAACGCTAGGAAGAACTTTATTAGCAAGGAGTTTAAGCACTACGCTGCTACTATAGGAGCAACTATAAAGTCGGTGCTAGTCAAATCACACAATTCTATTGGAATGGTAGAACGCTACTACGGTCTGCTATAACAAGCCTACCAAATCATTATAACTGAAATCCCTAAAATTAGTAAGGAGATGGCCCTACAAATGGCCTTTAAAGCTATTAATAACACGGCTGGCCTAGAAGGCCTAGTCCCTACACTCCTAGTCTTTAGAGCCTACCCCTAAATGGTTAAATTGGACGCGCTATTACCTTCAGTTATACAACGAGCTGCGGCTATTAAGAAAGCAACGGTGGAAATCCAGAAGCTATAAGCTGAACGACAGATTGCTGACGCTCTTAATATACAAAATAGACCATAAACTGACGCTATTTACGGCCTTCTACCTAGTTTGCCTGTCTTAGTCTGGAGAGAAGGCAATACTGGCCAAAGTGGTTATTAGGACGGACCATATATACTACTTGCCGTTGACGGCGAGACCTGCACTATAAAGCTACTAAATGGGCCTACGACCTTCTGCTCTACGGTTGTGAAACCTTACCTACTGGACCCACAAGACCCAGTTGAACTACGAGAGTTTGCTGAATTAGATGAACCAGTACCTTTACCAGCCGAACCTTAATCGTTACCTGAGGCTAAACTACAGCTTCCGCTAAAGCGAGGTAGAGGTTGCCCCCGTAAATACCTATTGCTTACGGCCGTCGTAGACACAACTGTTACGGATACTACGATAGATACAGACGCTTTTACGGGTAATATTGCGGATATTGCGGATATCGCTATATACTTATAGGACGATGATACCGCAGATACAGCTAGCACTACTATTTACTTATAGAACGATAGCAACACCCAATTCAGCGCTTTATAATAAAAGGAGGTTATAGGCCTACTTGAGAAAGGCGTCTTTGAGATTATTAAACTATATAATATACTAAAGGGGGTTAGACTCTTCAATTTACGGTTTGTTAATAAGATTAAGAATAAAGGAACTAATAAAGCCTTTAAGAAATTATAACTCGTTATATAGGCCTATAATAACTTAGAGAAAGAGCTAGTCCTTACTTAGTTACTAACAATTTAACGAGTTAGCCAGCGGCTAATTCTCTGTATCGCTGCTATGCTACCGCAGATATAACTCTACCTCTAAGATATCTTATAAGCCTACATCCAGTCTACTATAAACCTAAACCGCGAGTTTTACGTACGACCACCACATAAGCTAAATAAATAATTAGGAATTAATACGGACTCCGTTCTAAAGGTTATAAAGCCACTTTACGGAGTATCTGAAGCTGGAAACTACTGGTTTAAGACCTACTATTCATACCACGTTAATTAGCTGCGAATAGACCAGTCCACGTACAATCCTTGCTTACTTTATAGCGACAAGCCTTTCAGAATTGTCGGCCTATAGACTAACAATACACTGTTCCTTGTAGATGACACCTTTGCAGAGGCTAAACAAAGCGAACTACATAAGGCCGAATTTATGGCTAAGGAGCGAGAGTAACTAACCGCTGATATACTAATTAAGTTTAACGGAGGACTTATTTAATTAATATAAGATGGGAGTATCACGCTAATATAAAAGCGCTAGTATAAGAACCTTAGTGTGGTTAACACTATACTAGTAGACAGTACTAGCTCTAGAGGAGTTACATATAGCCTACTTACGCTAAAGGACTAGTATATTGCTTAACGCGCCAGAGGAGCCTATATCGCCTTAGTCTATTAGCCAGAGGCCTTATTCGACCTATCCTTTACTACCCAGGCAATTAACCCAGCTGAAGACAATATAAAGAGTCTTAATAAGCGATTAAGCTAGCAGATTAAGAACGCAAATAGAGGCCTAAAGTTTATTAAGCTAGATGTTAACACCTTATAACTCCTAGTATTTACGGACGCTTCCTTCGCCAATAACAAGGACCTATCTTCGCAAATTAGCTACGTACTTATACTAGCAGACGCCTTAAATAAGGCAAATATCGTCCACTGGTCTTTAATTAAGTGCAAAAGAGTTACTAGGAGTGTATTAGCCTTAGAGCTGTACGGTATAGCGCATGGTTTTAATATAGGCGCTGCAATTAAATCCACACTAGATAAGGTCTTATAGGTTAACTTACCACTCGTTCTCTGCACTGACTTAAAGTCCTTATATAACTGTCTCGTCCGACTAGGAACTACGCAAGAGAAACGCTTAATAATCAATGTGATGTGCCTTCGCTAAGCTTATAAATGAAGACAGATTACCGAAGTTAAGTAGATTGATGGAGATACTAACCCTACGGACGCTATAACAAAGGGAAAGCCTTGTATGGCACTATTATAGCTTATTAACACAAATCAAGTCGAATTACGGGCCGTAGGGTAGGTTAAACGAACGGATTTGGTTTCAGTAGGTATAACGGACTCGTATAATACAGAGCCAGCCGCTAAGGCGCTAGTAGTAGGCGAGCCAATAGCGATTTTCTATCCTGGGGATGGAAAATCCTGATTGGCTGGTTTAACGGTATGGCAGAATCCGACAGGTGGCGCGCTCTAGGATTAAAGGTGGAGCTATTGCGTATTATGGACGGAAGAGCTAGTTATTGCGTATACGCTATAAATAGTCTAGAAGTAGACTTGGCTTTGGAGTGTAGATTAGCCTTCTTTTTAGAGTTGCTCTAGTGTCGGAACGTTAATCACGTGACGTAGTTACGAGACTATGAGGCGAGACTAGCTAATCTGACTTGGAGCAACCCCTGACTTCTAGACAACAATCAACTACCAACTTCAACACCGCATACGTACCACTACAAGTGATATTCGTGCACGTTGATAATGCGAGTATACTAACAGTTCTACTAGGACCACTACCCAAATCCTATTCTGATTTATATATATATTAATTAAGCAATTAAGCTAACAATATATACCCTTTCTTCCCGTTTTACCTTCTTTCCTTATATAACGTCTTAACTTTATTACATAGTTTATATACATAGCTTAATAATATCTACTTCGCTATATATTATTATCGCTTATACTTACTCCGTAACAAGTCCTTAGATAAAAAGCCTAGGTTAATTAGCAATATTTACGTCAGGAAAAATTTACCAGCATTTTTATAGCATTTGGCGGCATATTGCGGCCAAATACGCAATTTGCGCACCGTGCCCTATAGCCTATGGTCTCGACTAAGAAGTGGCAAACTGCCGCATTTAATAGAAACCAATAACGCGGTACAGCTAATTGCGTATTTACAGCTACCCAGGCAAGTAGTACCTTTATTTTATTAAGCTTATTTTACACTTAATATATAACTAATATATAATGCCCTTCTTGCGCATTTTGTATATTTTACTTATTTTAAGCAATAGATAAGCGTTACTCATCCCACGTGGTTATTATTAAGTACTTATTCCGCGCACTTAATAGTATTTACTTAGTCTGCACAGTTAGTAGTATTTACCTATTCTACGTAATTAGTATACTTTACTTAGTCTAAGCAGTTTATACCCTTTACTTATTCTATATGCTTAGCATATACTATATAAAGAACATATTTCGACTTAATAGTAGTATAGTATAACCTTAATACGCCTAATAACGCCCTTTAATTAACCTGCTATTTTAAGTTTAATATTTATATTAGTTCCGCCGCGATAGTAGTACTATACTACTAAGCCCCTAATAGTCTTTATTCTCGTTATTATTTTCCTTATTTATTTTACTGCCCTTTTTACTTTTATTTTCTTTATTAGTAAAATCTAGTATTACCTATTTATTTTCACTCCATAGGCAGGCTTTTATACCCTCTAGTATCCCTTAACCCGTTAAGGCCCTTAGCGTAAGTGGTCCGTGCGAATATTATTCTCAACGAAGTCAAAGGCTTCGTATTTCCGAGAACGGCTGCTTGATTCGACCGGTTTAATTAGTGGGCTCTTATCGATACCGTAAGGACCAATTTTAACGGGTTAAGGGATAGCACTATTTATAATATCTATAACCTTAAACTTACTGGTAAAAGTACAATATAAAATACGGTAATTAATTTCTGTTTTCTATTAATTATTACCTTAAATTTATTTAAGGCGCACTTGGATGGCGTTAATACTATAGTTATATAATATTAAAACCGTTTTATTAGTATACTATAAGCAGGATACCTTATATATAGTTTTAGAGTTTATTCTTTATAATAAATATACTAAGCTACTGTAGTTCTATTATATTATCTTTATTAGCCCATATATAACAATTATAATAGTAAGATATTATAATATAGGAAATGGCGATAAAGTAATATAGTATATAGTAAGTATCGCGATATAACGATGCGATGCGATTAATGTAATATTATATGTTTATTAAGTTAACCTGTTATTATACTGTTGGTATGCTTTAATAACGTGTAGAATACATATATCACAATGATATGTACTATACGGTGTTGTAAATAGATGTTGTCTTCCAATACGAAGAAGGGTGAGGAACTTAAGGTTTCTTACCACGCTAGTGCCGCGGTGATACGTGACGGCAACTTGCCTTACGTAACGGCAACTTGCCACACGTGGCGGCAATTTGCCTCCTATTGCAATGCAATATATTCTAGCTACACTGGGAGTACTTTAGAAAATACGGAGGACTAGTATCCTACAACTGTGTAGTTTGAAAATCCATATATACGCTTCTCTTTCTTTTCTTCCTTCCTTCCTTCCTTCCTTCCTTATGCCTTTATATTAGTGCTATTGTTAGTAGCACGTTCTACCCATTCTACTGTCTTTAACTCGATTCGGTTTGTGTCAATAAGTCGCTTAAGAGCTGATGACGGTTTACTTTTAGTTATAGCGTCTGTAGGGTTACTGTCTCCATTAATCTACTTAACTTTAGCTATTTCGCGTCTTTCATATAACTGACGTAGGCACATAATATTAATTATAAGTCTCTTCTCCTATGTAGTTCCTAGTTTAACGAGGCATTTATAGATTGACTTTAAATCGGTGCAAAGGATAAGCGGTAGGCTAATGTTAAGTTGTAATTTAACTGTGGCCTTAATTGTAGCGCTGATGTCGAAACTATGGGCCATAGTATATAATTTGGAGGCTAGTACGCTTCTAGTGGTTCTTTTGCACTTAATTAAGGACTAGTGGACAATGTTCGCCTTGTTTAATAAGTCTGCTAGTACCAGGATATATCTAATCTGTAATAAAAGATCCTTGTTATTTGCAAATAAGGAATTAGTAAATATAAGTAGTTATAATATCTCTATGTTAAGTTTAACAAAGTTTAAACCTCTTGTTAGGTTTTTAATTTGCTACTAAATCCTCTTATTAAGTAGTTTTGCGTCTTTCTTGTTAGAGTTAATTACCTAGGCAGTATAGGATAAATTAAAAGAAGCTTTAGGCTGGCATATGGACATAATATAAGCTCCTCTTGCTTGTTAGGCGATATATTAGTCCTTAAGTATAAGTGCTATGCAAATAGTGCCTCTGGAACTAGTTGTTGTAATAGCTTCCTTAATATTAATAAGGGTCAAGTTCTGGCATTGGCGCTCCTGTGTAAGCGTGATTATATAATCCTGTTATTGGATAATGCCTTCATTGAACTTAATTGGGTGTTCCGGCGTAAGTTATTCGCGTTCCTTAGTTAGGAACTTAGCTTTTTTAATCTTCTCCTATTCTAAAGCTGCAAAGACTAAGTTAGCTAGTAGGAGGGTGTTATTAGTCTATAAACCAACTATTCTGAAATTTGTGGGGTTGTTAAGGTGGAGTAAGTAGGGGTTATAAGTAGATTAGCTCATGTTTAGTTCTTTAATATGGTGGTTATGGTAAGTCTTAAACCAATAATTGCCTGCCTTAGGAATGCCGTATAAAGGTCTAACAACCTTTAAAATTGTGCCTTATGAGACTCTAAGTGCCGTACTAAGTTTGAGAGGTGCCCTAATATAGAAGTCTCGATTTAGTCTTATAGCTAATTATATATAGGCCTATAAAATATCTCGTAAGTAGAGATATGTGCCACTGTTCTAAGTTATGGCCGTAATACAGAGAATAAGGCGTTAGCTAACTTATTAGATTATAGGTAATTAGGTTAATACAAGGTCTTTTTCTAGGTCATTATATACCTATATAACTAGTCTTGACTTCTTAAAGGCTTTATTAGAACCGGGGTTTTTAATCTCATTAATAAATTTAGAGTTGAATACTCTATTACTTTATGGTATATTTTTAGGGTTAACCAGTTCAAAAACTCCTTTCTTAAGTAATCCCTTAATTTCCTTCTGGCGTAATACTACAAACTAATTGGACTTTATAAGTTAATTATTGTCCTTATCTTATAGATATATTAAAATGTTCGCGGTACTAGCTTTAATAGGGTACTTACGTGGTCTACCTCTTCTACGCTTAATAGGTTAAGGTCTAGGCTTAGTTTAAGGTAGGGGTTCAGATTCAGTTTGAGGTAGGGGTTCAGGCTTAGTTTAAGGTAGTTCACTTTTATCGTCTTCTAGTTGCGTATCCTCTGTAATCTTAGGGTCTACCAGATATGGTTTCATAACTATACTGCGGAAGTTGGTGGGTCTATAGGGAAGTTGTATAGTACAGGTCTCATTTTCAATGCTAAGTAGGTTGTGCGGACCAGACCAGTAGCTAGGTTGGCCTATAGGTCCTTCTCTCTATACCAATACGGGTGAGTTAAATGGTAGGTCTTAAATTGCAGTTGTTTTGGGTCCGTTGCGCATGTTAAGGGCATCTACTACTTAGCGCTTAGCTCTAAGCTTCTTAACTTCTTCTATAGCCTTTTTAAGAGCTGCTGCTCGTTGTATAACTGTAGGGTTAGGTGCGTCGGATTCCACTATACGTGGGTAAGCTCCGAATACTAATAAGGTGGGTATAAGACCATTAGGGCCTGCGGAATCGTTAATTGCTTTAAAGGCTATTTACAGGGCTATGTCCTTACTAATATCTGGCAGTTCTGCAGTAATGATATGGTATATGCAACGGAGGGGGCTATAGTAGCGTTCTACCATTCCGACTAAATTATAGGCTTTGACAGGTACACTTCTTATAACTGTTTTAAATATTATAACATATTGTTTAAATTCCTTGCTTATAAAATTCTTGCCTGCATTATATGTGATAATATTAGGAGGTTCTAGGTATATGTTAATCTAGCACATTTGTAATACATCCTATGTATGCTTGGCGCTAATATTTTATAGCTATCTGCTAGCTTAAAATCGTGTTCCTTCATCAACGATATGCAAAAAGGGTGCGCTATTAATATACATAATATCAACTATGATTGAATAGTTGAAATTAATATTATTATATAAGGTAAATCTAAATCTACTAGGCGACTTTCTATGTTTTTAACAATAGTGGTAGTAGCGTATAAGATAATCTAAGGTCTTGCTATTAACATCATGCCCTAAGCGTTTAAGTACTCGTACAAGACGCTCAGCTAAAGGGTGGCTAAAACGGCGATGCAGTCGCTTCAATTCTACGTCGGTGAGGTAGTAGGGGTTTTGTTTAAATAACTTAGTTAAATAAGTACACAGGGATGTGTTCCAAAGTAGGAAAGGGTGGCCAAAGCAACATATAACGGGTACTTCGCTCCAAGGGGTAATTAGCATATTTTTTAGGTTGTTGTAGTACACTTATAGGTAATCTATGTCTGCTAAGCAAAGTAAAAATGGGGTGTTGACCTTAACAATATAAAACTTAATTATGCCAATTAGGGTAATTACTTTGGCTAATCTAATTAATAAGGTTGATTTAATACCGAACTATACATTAACTATGCCTTGTGTGGTGGTATTAAGCTGTATATTAGTATTAAGTCTCTAGAATACCAAGAATTGGCTATATCCTACTGTAGATCGTTTAGATGCTTCTATGTCAATTATTATACCTATAAACTTGTCTACAGTATAGTGGGACGTAGATGTGGTTATATTATAGGTAAAGGGGTCCTAGTCGGTTATAAGAGGTACTATATTATCTATAGTTGTGACTAAATGGCCAAAGGCTTTATTAGCTAGGGTAGCAGCTATAGAAATCACTTTCTACTGTTCTACTTGGCTAAGGGAGGTATAGTAGTAATTAATATTTAGTTATAAGTTCTTGTCAGTTGCCTTATAACTTACATTAATAGTTAGTGCTTAAAAAGCTTCCTTAAGCTCTTCTTTTAAGTTGGTATCGTTATCCTTGTAATCTATAATATATTAGTTAAGTCGTTTCTTGAATTAGTTGTTGAATTTGCTAAACCTATCTCTATTAGCAGTTCTAAACTTGGCTTTAGACTCTTCTTGCTCCTCCTTAGTATATCTCTATAAGCGACATCCTTCCCTGTTACATATAAAGCAACGTGGTTTCTTTCGGTTGTGGTTGTATAGAGGGTTGTTGTGGTTGCTGCGGTTATAGTTGTTATCTCTTTTATAGAACCGTCGGTCTGTGAAGAAGGCTTATGTCTTCTCCATATACTCTTTTTCGTATACTGTAATAGATGATTAAAGTTTGTTAATAAGGGCTTTAAGGTTGTCCGGTGGGTTAGAGACTATATATCTATATACTGGTATTCCCTGGCAAGAAGTAACGATTTTGTTATAAAGGAAGTCTATAGTTTGTAAGGTAGGTCTAAGGCCATGCTATAGTTAACAAAGTCTATAGATTAACAATTAGAGATATTTGCTTATTAACTTATCTATATTTCCTGCTATTACTGTTGTAAGTATAATGGTGTTCCACTTGTCTAGGTTCTTGCGTTAAAATCCTAGTCCTTTAAAGAAATTCCGAAGGTGCTCGTAAGCTTTGGCAAATGGTAGGCGGGATAGTTGGTTTATATAGAAGTGGTCCAAAGCTAGTCCTTTTAGCATAGTAGGGAATGCCTTAAGGTAGGCTTCTTGGGGTACGTCCGCTTAATTGCAGATGTTGTAGAATATTATTAATTTGTAGTTAAGGCTTTTGTTCGTACTACTATATTTCTGCTCCTCTATATATATCTTGGCTGCGTTTGCAATTTCCTTGCTATAGCCGGTTATAGTGACAGGGCGGTTCTCCTTATCTGTAGATTATACGTGGAGTTGCTATATTATTGTTGCGGGTTAAGGCGTAGCAGATAGTGTAAAAGTGGACGTAGTCGTAGATTGAGGTATAATAGATGGTATAAAGGTAGAGGTAGTCAGTGTACCAGTTAGTTAGGTTGCGGTAGCTTTAGCTTATTATTGCTCCTCTAAGGTACCCTCTGTTATGTATACCTTAATCAATCTTAATAGCGTTGGTCTGTACTTATTATTAGCTAATTTAATTATCTCTCTGCTCTATTTAGTTTGGTCTTCTTCTTGTGCTATATTATATAAAGACTAAGGGAGTGTTTTATTTTATTTATAGTTAATA
>Ga0307507_10001146_pt1 | contig 58818 bp, 27 predicted proteins | sample 7_EM_MG_FD_207223 | JGI IMG/M metagenome (GOLD analysis project Ga0307507, IMG submission 207223) | Populus trichocarpa ectomycorrhiza microbial communities from riparian zone in the Pacific Northwest, United States - 7_EM | ecosystem: Host-associated > Plants > Roots > Unclassified | place... | reverse complement strand
CTTAATTGCATGTCAAGAAATATATAGTTACCTTTTAAAGTTGCTAAGTAGGTTAATTGCGTGTTAAGAAATATATAGTTAGCTTTTAAAGTTGTTAAGTTAGTTAATTGCATATTAAGTTAGTTAAATTACGTGTTAAGTTAGTTAATTGTATATTAAGTTAATTAAATTGCGTGTTAAGTTAGTTAATTGCATGTCAAGTTAGTTGAATTGCGTGTTAAGTTGGTTAATTGCGTGTTAAGTTAGTTGAATTGCGTGTTAAGTTGGTTAATTGCATGTTAAGTTGGTTAAATTGTATATTAAGTTGGTTAATTGCGTATTAAGTTAGTTAATTGCGTGTCAAGTTAGTTAAATTACATGTTAATTACGCGAAACGCGAAAATTAAAGTCTACTTAAATCTCATCCTGCGAATATTTTCCCGATGTAGAATTAATAGGGTATTTTACTAGAATTATATTCCTATTTATTAGTCTATATTAGGAATAGTATTCCTATACCTTCCTAAAAGCCTTTTAAGACCTTCCTAAGCACTAGTCGAAATCCTTAATTGCTACTATATATAAGAATAAATCCTAAATGCCTAAATTAAAAGCTACTATACCTTATTTTTAGGAGCAGGATTAGTATCTATAAGCCTTTTAAGGGATGGCTAACGGGAATAAGATCCCTGTCCGTATTACTTCCGGTAATATATATCGCTATTGCAATAGTATTAGGGTAACTGGTTAATTAATTAATGCTTATTAATTCTCCTATTCTATAGGTGGAATTTGGTGGATTTCCTAAGCTCGCTTAGCTTACGTAACTAACCTAATTAGTTATAGACAACCTCATTTAGATACTAGGAGTATTTAATTTTTAATAGTGCTTAAGCACGCCTCCTGCCAAATTCTGCCAAGTTCTACTAGGTCCTATCAAGTTCTGCCAAATTCTACTATATTCTACCAAATTCTATTAAGTTCTGCCAAATTCTGCCATATTCCGCTTAGATTCTGCCGAATTCTACTAGGTAGTTAAAGTAACTAATTACGATTTTCTATCCCCGGGATGGAAAATTGCTATTGGCTCGCTTAGTACTAGCGCCTTAATAGCTGGCCTTACATCTTTACGCTCTCTATTCCTGCTTTAACGTCTTCTCCTCTCTCTACCCACTTAGTGACTTATAGCTTAATTATATTTATATTAATTAGGTCTTTTAACGCCTAGCAAGGCTTTAATTTTGTTATAGCGTCCATAGGGTTACTACCCCTGTTAATCTATTTAATCTCTGCTATCTCTCTTTTCTTATATAATTATTATAAACATATTAGGTTAACCATAAGTTATTTCTCTTGTATTATTCTAAGTTTAACTAAGTAGTTATATAGAGATTTTAAATTAGTATAAAGAATAAGTGGCAGTTATTTAAGTTATAGGATCTTCTTAATAGTTGCTTTAATTATAGCTCCGGTATTAAATCCGTGGGCCATTTTATATAATTTAGATGCTAAGACACTTTATATAACTCGCTTGCATTTAATAGATAACTAGTAAAGGATATTAGCCTTATTGTTTTTGTCCGCGAGTATAATAATAAAGCCAATTTAGAATAAGAGGTTATAGTTATTAGCAAAGGATAAGTCTATAAAGATTATTAATTTAAGGGAGTCTTTACTGGTATTAAGTTATACAAAACAGAGCCCTCTTAAGGGGTTATTGATCTGCCACTATAGCCGCTTATTAAGCTACTTCGCGTGTTCCTCCTTTAGATTAACAACTTGTGCTATAAATAAGAGGTTAAAGGCAGCTTCTGGTTAACAGACTATAGCAATATAGGCTCCTCTTGCTCTCTAAGCAACATACTAGTCCTTTAGTGTAACTGCCTTACGGACTTCCCCTCTGGAGCTAGTTAGGTCTGTAGCCTTTATAGTAACCAACTTTAGGTTCTAGCATTAACGTTTTTAAGTAAGGGCTATTAAATCCTTATCTTGCTTAATATGGCCTCCATTAAACTTAATTAGGGTATTTAGCGTAAGCTTCTCTCTCTCTTTTACTAGGAACTTTGCCTCCTAAAGTCTAACTTCTTTAGCCCCCGCAAAGGTTTCATCAGCAAGGAATAGTGTGTTATTGGTTTGCAATCCTACAATTCTAAAGCCGTTACTATTTGTGTATAATAAGCAGGGGTTATATATTAACTAGTTTATCTATAGTTTATTAAGGTAGTAACGGTAATATATATTAAACTAATAGTTGCTAGCTTCCGGGATACTATAGAGTGGTTTAATAACTCTTAGAATTAATCTATCTTTTAGTCTAAGTTCTAGTAGTAGGCGTATAAAGAAGTCTCTGTTTAGGTAGGTACTAGACTATATATAAGCTTATAAGATGTCACGTAGGTATAAAGAAGCTAGTCTTCTTTCGTTTCCTTATAGGGTTGCTATAAGTACTAGAATAATTCTCTGGCTAACACGTTAAATAGTTAGTAATTATATTAAGACCAGATCTTTGCCATAGTTATTATAGGCTTATACAACCAGTCTAGACTTCTTAAAGGCCTTGTCTATTCTAGCGTTCTTAATCTTATTAATAAATTAGGAGTTAAAGATTCTAACTCCTTTTAGGACGTCTGCTATATTAGTAAACTTAAAAACGCCTTTCTTAAATAAACCGTTTATCTCCTTATATTAAGACTCTGTAAATGACGGTAAGGTACACTTAGAGGTTATAGTATCTGGTTTTATTAGGCTGTTGTTAATAAATATTAATATATCTGCGATGTTTTGCTATAACTTTATTAGCGGTCGTCATATCCATTTTAATCTTTAGGGGGGTACAGTAGCTGCTAGTTTCTTAGTTAGTTCCTTAGTCAGTTTCTTATTTAGTTCTTCTAGTTTAGGTTATAGGTATAGTTTTACTACTATAGTCCTAAAGTTGGTAGGTCCACTAGGGAGCTATATCTTATATATCTCTCTATCAATTCTAAGTAGCTTAAATAGGCTAGTCTATCTGCCGCTTTGTCCAGTATTACCTTTGCGCTATATAAGTACATCTAAGTTAAGAGGGAGGTTGTAGATTATAGTAATAGATGGACCATTTCATTAGTTTAATACATTGTTAACTTACTTCTTTACCCTAATCCTTACAATCTCCTCTATTGCCTTCTTTATAGCTGCCGCTCGCTATATAATAGAGGGTGCTGGTAGGTTAAGTTCGCCTATTTAAGGGTAGGCACTAAAGATAAGTAGTATTGGGACCAGGCCGTCTAGGCTAGCTGTGTTATTGGCGGCTTTTACTGCCATTTATAAAGCTAGTTCTTTTATTATTCCTAAGTCCTATAGTTCCTCCATAATTATCTGGTATACTTAGCATAGTATTAAATAAGCTCTTTCTACCATTCTAATAGACCAGTGAGCTTCCACTAGGACGCTCTTGGTTAATATAGCCATTACCATAGCATGCTATTAAAACTCCTTGCTTATGAAGTTCTTCCCAGCGTTATAGGTAATGTAGTTAGGTAGTCCAATATAGGTGTTAATCTAGCATAGTCATAGGATATCCTATATATGTTTTACGGAGATATTGCATAGCTATCTTACAGCTTAAAATCTGGTAGCTTTATTAATTACGTGGAGAATAGGACTCCCGTTAATATATATAATATTAACAAAAATGGAATAGTTAAAATCGGAATCTTAGTTTTCTTATAGTATAAACTTAAACCATCTAGGAGATTTGCCGTATTTCTAGCAGTGGGAATAGTACTTAGTAAGATAGTTAATAACCTACTTATTAATATTATTATAGCCAGAGCGTTCTAATACTTTATACAGCTTGTCTACTAATGGGTGTCTAAAGCGACAGTGGAGTTGGCGGAGTTTAGTGGTGGTTAGGTAGTAAGGGTTTTAATTAAACAAGTGGGTTATAAATAACTATAGTAACTCTTCCCATAATAAAAATGGGTGACCAAATTAGTAAACTACTAGCACTAATTTTATTGGGGTAACTAGGACGTTCTTAAGGTTATTATAGTAGACCTTTAGTACGTCTATATCTGCAAAACACAGTAGGAAAGGTATATCGGCCTTTATAATATAGAACTCAATATTGCCAACTAATATATTAACTATAACGGAGCTAATAAAAGAGGTAGAACCAATACTAAACTAGACGTTAATAGCGCTAGCCTTTAAAGTATCAATAATGGTATTATAGGTCTTCCTATATGCAAGGTATTGTCCATAGCCAGCTATTAATCTCTTTAAGGCTCCTATATTGATTATTACTCCATAGAACTTATTAGAGGTATATTAGCTGGTAGCAACGTAGGTAAATAGGTCTAAGTCGTTATAGTAAGTAATTAGATTAGTGCCGGTAATCGCGTAGGTAAAGGATTAGTCCGCTAAGTTAGTTACAGTATTAATAGCTCCTTCGTGCTATATCGTTCCAAAAGAGGTAAGAAATAATTCAGTCTGTTCCTAAGTTAGAGATAATAGTAGTGACTTAATATCAATTATAAGAGCTTCTATTGCATTATTGGTAGATTCTAAGTTAAGTTTATTATCATAATCTGTTTCCTTGTACTTAGTAATATATTACTTAGCATGCCTATTAAAGCGGCGGTTAAGTCTGTTTTTAAACTTCTTCCTTAATTCATTGCGTTCTTCTCTTAAATATTTAGACAACTAGCAGCCTTCCTTATAATAAACAAAGCAGCGCTTCTTTGATAATGCATATTAGTCAGATAAAAATAGTTATATTCTATAAGGTAATCAGAGGTATTATCTATAGTAGCAACAGTCAGTAAAGAAGGCTTAGGGGTTCTTACTATTTAACTTTTTAAATATTGTAATAGAGGATCGTAAGTTGTTAATTAGACCAGTTAGGCTGTTAGAAGGTTTAAAGCAGGCATATTAGCACGCTAGTAACTCTTAGCAGGCGTTAATAAGCTTATTATAAAGGAACTTATCTATGCATAAATCTGGGTTAAGGCCATGCTGGAGGTGTTTTAGTTCTTTAATAAGTAACTATAGGCAGTCTAAGGTTAACTTTCTAGTATTCTCGCTCTTGCCTATTATAGACTTTAGGGTTGTCGCGTTCCACCGCCCTAGTATACTACGTCTATACTCAGGTCCCTCAAAGTAGTTACGTATGGCGTCACAAATTTAGTTAAACAAAAGGGTCAGGGTAACGTTCTTAAGGTTGGTATAGTAGTGGTTAAGTACTAGACCGCGTAGCATTATAGGGTAGGCTTTAACCTTGGCTTCTTAGGGTACGTTAGCTCTGCTATAGAGGTTATAGAAGATGGTAAGTTTAAAATTAAAGTTGTCATCTTCTCCGCTATACTTGTTGTCTTTTATATATATCTTCGTAAGGTTTATTAGCTCCTTACTAAAACTCTAGGTTTAACTCTATCCCCTAGGTGGTTCTAGTTATAGGGTTAAGTTAATATAGTTAGGCTCCTATTATAGGGGTAGGTTAGGGTATAGTAGGTAATATTATAAGTAGGGTAGAGTTTGTGGTTGGTAAGATTAAGATTAGGGTTTTAATAGTACTGGTGCTGGCGAAGTTATTCTTAAAAAGGTAGTTAATTTGTCCTAAGGTAAACTTTCCTCCAGTTGCCATATGCTCCTTAATCTTAGGCTTAGTCTATTCTATAGGGTCTTCTTCTTACAAGGTATTAAATAGTAATTTAGGGACTATAGCATTCCTATACTTCTTTATCTATACGCTATTAGTCTGTAGGAACGTTCGGAGCTTTTAGATACCAATTTAGTTGCAATCCTTAAAGATTTATATTATAAAGTTTTGGAAATCTTCCTTATAGACCTCTTATAGTTCATCGTCCTTAAGGTCATACACTTTATATTCTAGGATCTTAAACTTCACAAATTCATTAATATCCTTTGTGGTGGTTTCGTCGGACTATAGGTCAATGCCTTTAGGCCATTTCTCCTGTCCTGCGTTAACTTGTGCCCTAATATCTAATATATTAATTATTGTCTTATTAGGTTCTAGCTAAAAATGCGTAATAGACGCAAACTAAGGGCCTATTAAAAGGGTTGGTTCCTTAAGTACCTAACGCGTTTAAAATGCGTGATAGACGCGAACCAAGGGCCTATTATATAGGGGTTAGTTCTTTAAGTACCTAAAGGCTGTATATAAAAAATCAAGGGCCTATTAGATAGGGGTTAACTTTTTAAGTACATGTTAACTGATGCTCCTTAACGTGATCTGGGTAATATAAAATGCATAATAGACGCGAATCAAGGGCCTATTAAAAGGGGTTGGTTCCTTAAACACCTAAGGGCCGTATATAAAAAATTAAGGGCCTATTAGATAGGGGTTGGCTTTTCAAATATACGTCAACTGATGCTCCTTAGCAGGCGAGATTAGTAGAGGCCTTTAGCAGGGACTAATTAAGCTCGTCTCTCTTCGTAGATGATACGTCTCCTAATCTATAATCACTAATTAGTGTCCGTATCACTTCCGGTAATACGTATCGCTATTGCAATAGTATTGGGGTAACTGGTTAATTGATTAATACTTATTGATTCTCCTATTCTATAGGTGGAATTTGGTGGATTTCCTAAGCTTTCTTAGCTTATATAACTAACCCAATTAGTTACAGACAACCTCGTTTAGACAATCCCTTTATAGGTGTATAAGTAGGTATAAAAACAGGGGCAGGATAATAAGGTGTAGATAAAGCAGAGATTCTTAAACGCTTAACACTAATATTAGGTCCAAACCAATACTAATAAAGCTCTTAAGGCGTTAGCTTATAGTTAATAAAGATACGCTTAAGCCTAGAATAAACAGAGACATTAGCTAGCTAATATAGTCTAGAACTACTAAGACCTTACTATAATAACTGTTAGTTACCTATCCGCTAGGTACCTAAAGGGTAACCTACCTAATACCGCATTATATTATACTCTTTTAAAACTTAACGAGTATGAGCGAACTCCTTTTTATAGTAGATAGTGACCTTTTTCTTATTACTCCTATCCTTTACCCTATCTTTAGTATACTAACCTTGCTCCCTTATTAGGCGTTGCTAGTTAGCTTACTAGGAATTGTGGGCGGTGTAGATAGCTGTAGTATAGTCTTAAATTTGACCTAGATGTTTAGTATTAGCGCTAGAATAAAAGAGAGCCTAGGCGATGTAGTAGTTAAGGATATTAAAGGATTATCGCCACTTAGGTCTAGGCTATATTAAAGCCTAAAGTTAGTAATAGAAACCTATTAAGAATAGGAAAAGCTTACCTTAATATAACTACCGCTCTTAGTACGCATGTATTAATTATAAGGACTAAAGGTATTGGACCTTATATAGTAGGTGTCACGGGACACCTCTATAACACCTTACACACATCCACCTATTTCCACCGTCTCGACCTCCATGTTAACGACTCAGTCAATTAAGACACATGACGGCAATCCGAGGCAATTTGCCATCACGTAACAGCAATCTACGGCAGTTTACCGTCCTCCACCATATTCTGCCACATTCCGTTAAGTTCTGCTAGGACTATAACCCAAAGCCTATTCCGCCCCGTACACGTATTAACTAAGCAACTAAGTTAATAATATATACCCCTTTCCTCCCATTTCCTTACCTTCTTTCCTTATATAACGTCTTAACTTTATTACGCAGTTTATATACATAGCTTAATAATATCTACTTTGCTATATATTATTACCGCTTATACTTACTCCATGACACTATATTATATTAACCTTATATACTACCCTCCAAAATGCAGAACAACTCTAAAGCCCCTATAATAGCCGCTGGCATTATATCCGCACTCTAAAAACAATTAGTAGAGATACAGAAGTCCTTTATAGACGCCCTCGCACAGAACTAAGCCACTTTAACTTAGCGGCAAGCTAATTAAGAGGCATAATACCTATAAATAATTAAGGACCTTTAAGAAGAAGTCCGCATCCTTAAGATGCCTATACTAGGGCTCTAAGACCAAACGCCTTCTCTAGAGACAAACACGTGGGACAAAAGTCCTAAACCTATAGTAACTGTTTACCCCAAACCAACTACCACACTGTAATAATCCAAACAACTACTAAACCCTCTAATATTTACTAGTAAATAATAAGAACTCTAATTATTCTTAAGCTAGCTTAAAAACAAGCTAACTAGTAACGCTAACTGCTACCTAATTAAAGCTAACTAACTCTACTACGCCCTAAGTTAACTAGGAGGAGATATAGCTAACCTTATTAAACCCCTTTAACCAAACTTAGTATAAAGCCTAGTTATACTACTTAAAGCTATATATGGTGACCTAAACCGCCAATCTACCGCTTAAAGGAAGATAAACTATATAACTTAAGAAACAAAAAGCTTCCCAGTATACTTCTCTAAATTTAACTGTTACGCAAAGGAAATAGGCTGGAATGACTCTATACTAGTTAACAGCCTTATTAAGTCCCTAAGCCCTAAACTAAAAACCTCCCTAATAGGTATAGACCTACTAGGAGCCCTTAACGCCTGCGTAAACATTATTAATAAATAGTATAATAATATACTATGCCTAACACCAAAGTCCACTCCTTAATATAATATAACAGCTCTATAAACGTTTGCTAAGTTATTATCTCAGCCTAAGTACCCTAACGCTATGGATATTAACACAGGGACCCTAGGATACGCTCTACTAGGGTCCTCTAAATAAGAATAACGCATTAAGCTAGGCCTTTACTTTAAATGCGGAAGCAAGAATTACATCTTAAGATACTACTCCATCCCTATACCTTAACATAACTTATAAACAGCTAACACTAACAACTATTTACCGTATTAATCCTCTAGTTACTACCCCTAATCTTTATCTAGCTCCAACTCCGTATCTAGTAAGCACTACTTATAAGGACAAAGTTACAACCAATGTTCTATAGAAACCCCTTCCCGCTTGCTACTAAAAGGTATATCCTAGAGTTAAGTCGCTCTCTAGGATAGCTATGTTACAAAATCTTATTAAATGCATTAGATATTACAAAACCTAACTCTTAAGATTATAGTATAACCATTAACTACCGTCTTTAGCAGAAAGGTTAATAGGCTAATACTTAAGTCCTAATTAATATAGGAGCTAGCGGCATAGGATTTATTAATAAGATCTTTGTATAAGACAATAGGTTTACCCTAACACCCCTTAACCGGTATATTAATGTATTTGGATTTAATAGCAAACACACTATCTTAGTCTGTATTACTTATGTAGTAGCCCTAAGACTCCAATACCTAAACCATAAAGAATTAATTAAACTCTTCGTGACTACCCTAGGTCACCTAGTAATCCTTAAACAGCCCTAGATAAAGCTATATAAGGTAACCATTAATTAGAACAACCTTAAGCTTCTAATTACCCCCCTCCTATTGCAAGCAGAAGTGCTTTATAACTCGCTACTTAAGCCCTAAACTAAAATCTAAAAAATCCACTAGGATCTACCAGTCTAAAATTTCCACTAATATTTACCCTATACCTAAAAAGTCCACCTAATTCCACTAACCCGAGAATTCCACCAAATTCCACTAATATAAGATTTCCACTAACGTCTACTAAGAATCTAGAAATTATACTAGGCTATATAAACCAACTCTAACTATTGGTCAAATAGGGTGACTTACCAATAACGACTACTTGAGTAGGTTACAGTGATGTTGGTTAATAGCTTCTTCTATTAGTGTGACGGCTCGCACAAATGCCTCTGAACTAAAGCTTGTGGATTGCTATCTAATGAAGATACTAAGCTAAGGAGAAGAAAAGAAGGGGGTCGCAAGGACCATAGTAAACATATATGAAGGGGCAGCCGCTAAGGCGCTAGCGGTAAGCGAGCCAATCGTAGGCTGGCAGAATATGGCAGCAGCATGGCAGAATTTAGCAGGTGACGCGCTTTAGTATTATTACATCACCCCCCCCTCCTAAAAAAGCCTGCCCTTAGGCGTTGTCCGAGCTCCCTATTGTTGTTTAAATTGTTGTAATTATCTAACCCTTCTTTCTAGCATTTAATCTAGTTGTCTAATTTACGTGGTGGTCTAGGGAGGTTGGAGTGGGCTAGGTGGAAGTCCCGTAGCTTATAGGGGGAGTACTTAAAATTAGATGTGGGGTACCACTCTAGGTCGTTGTCATGGCCTACCCAGCTTGTATGGTATTTTAAGACATTACGGACCTTTTTTACTGCTAGGATTTTTTTAACTTCCTATTCTTTGTCCTCAGCAATCTGGATTGGTGGTAGGGGGTCGTTGTACTATCTAGGTAGTGGATTATCCGCAGCCTTTTGTAGCCGGTCTAGAGAGAAGATAGGGTAGATCCTTATTAACTCTAGTAGCTTAACCTTAAAAGAGTGTCCTACCTTTTAAAGAGTCTTGTATAGGCTAGCTATTTGGTAGTCTAACTTGCGGCTTAGCCTCTGGGTTTTCCAGTTTTTTGTTAACACCTATACCTTATCTCCTACTTAGAAGTCTTCCTTATGACGATATTAGTTTATATTGGACTCCTTTTTTTCTTGCGCCTTTCTTATAATTGTTTGAGCAGTCTCCTAGGCTCTATGTATTCTCTTAGCAAATGCCTAGGCCTCTTTATAGCTGAGGCGTTCGCGGGCTGTAGTGGGTTTAGTAGGCCTATCCCAATTAAAGGACGTTTGTGGTGCATACCCGTAGAGCAGTTTGAATGGGGATATCCCTATACTGTTATGGGGGAGTGTAAGCTGCGCGTAGTCTATTATAGGCAGTAATTCCGACTAGTTGTCCTAATAGTAGTCTATAAATGGCCGTAGTCGCTAGTTGAGGTACTGGTTTATAATCTTAGTTTGGCCGTTAGTCTAAGGGTGGAATATAGTAGAGAGCTTAATCTTAATTCTAAGGATATGGTAGAGTTTATTCTAGAAATCCGATATGAACTAGGGGCCATAGTTAGAGACAATTAATTTGGGGGCGCCGTAGAATTAATAGATATTGTTAATATAGAGGTAGGCCATATCCTTTGCAGTTATGGTCTTAAAATAAGGGAGGGAGATGGATTGCTTGCATAGTCGGTCAACCACTACAAAGGCTGCATTATGGCCGTAGGCGTCCTTTGGAAATAACTTAAAGTCTATAGTAATATATTGCTAAGGGCGTTCTGGAACTGGCAGCGGTCGTAGCTACCTAGGAGTTTAATCCCTAGGGGCATTTGCGCGTCTATAGGCGTGGCAGTTTCTAACAAATTGATCTATATTAGATAGAAGTCCTCGCCAGTAGTAATGGGGCGCTAGTAGTTGGTGGGTCTTATTATGACTAGGGTATACCATAGAGACTTAATAGTGGGCTTCGCGGATTAACTCTGTTTGTAGGTTGTTGATATCTGGAACTATAAGCCGTTCTTGGTATAGAAGTAGTCCTTCTTCTATTTCCAAATTAGGGTCCTCCTTTGCGGCTTGGTCGCGGAGGGCTTTTAGGGAGTTAGCTGTGCGGTTTATAGTTAGGATGCGGTTAACTAGCCTTATTAGTTTGTCTAAGACTGCTCCCTCTAAGGGTGCTAGCTTATTCTGTTTGGAGTCTAGTTCTTTAAGAATTTATAGGTCGAGCTGTTTGGGATAGAGGAGGGCGCGCGTCCGGTATTGGGTCTTTAGCTTATCCTAGGGTCCTACGTCTTGTTCCCTTCGGGTTAGTGTATTAGCTTTAGTGTTTTGCTTACTAGAACGATATATAATTATAAAGAAGAATTTAGAGAGTATTTTGGCCTAGTAGGCTTGTCGTCCAGTAAGCTGCTTTATAGTTATAAAGTACTCTAGGGCTTTATAATCCGTATATATCTTAATCCGGGAGTTCGTGCCTTTAAGCTCTGCGCGCTATTGGGATAATGATTGGATAATAGCTAGTATTTCTTTGTTATGTACCTCGTAGTTATACTCGGCTAGGTCCATTGTTTTTAAGAAAAAGGTGATAGGGTACCATTCGCCGTCTGGATATAACTATAATAGGATTCCCGCTATAACTTTGTCAGAAGCGTCCGTCTCTAGCATTAATTTAAGGTCTAGGTTATAGTGACAAAGGATTAGAGAAGAGATAAGCCGATTTTTTAACTCTCCGAAGGCTTCTATATAGTCGTTATTAAAGACAAAAGGCGTGTCTTTCTGGGTAAGTCGTATAAGAGGCGTTGCCATGACTCCGTAGTTATGGATAAATTGGTGGTAGAAATTATAAAAACCTAGGAAGGACTGGATACCCTTTATAGTATAAAGGGGCTGCCAGTTGCGGATTGCGTTAACCTTTTTAGGGTTGACTTTGATCCTATTTATACTTACTATAAACCCAAGGTACTTTGTGCGTTTTACTCTAAATTTATATTTCTTAATATTAACTTGTAAGCCTGTATTTTATAATCTCTCTAGGACCTTCTTAACATGAACTTGGTGCTTAAGTTTGTTGTTTAAGTATATAAGGATGTTGTTTAGGTATGCTGTGCAGAATTTGTTAAGGTAATTAAAAAGAACGTTATTTATATACCTTTGGTACGTAGCCGGTCCGTTTATTAGTCTAAAAGGAAGAACTTTGTATTTATAGGACCCGTAACGGGTATGGAATGTTGTTAAATCTTTAAATATAGGGTCTATTCTAATTCGGTAGAAAGCTTGGCGGATATTAAGTTTAGTAAAGATCTTTGCCCGGCTTAGACGTATAAGGGTTTTGTTAATTAAAGGAATAGGATACTAATCCTTTTAAGTAATAGCATTTAGCTTCTAATAGTTAATACAAAAATGAAGGCCTCTACTAGGCTTTTTTATAAATAGGATAGGGGAAGTAAAAGGGGCTTGACTTGGCTCAATAAACCCTTTATTAAGGTTATTAATTAAGTACTACTTTGTTGCTTTTAGCTTGTCCGTTAATTATTGGTAGAGGGGGCTATAGTTTAGCAAGTTATTGGCTTCTAATTAAATCTTATAATTGTATGTCTAGTAAGGGGGTAACTTGTCCGAAGCAGCCCTTAAAAATGCGTCCTTGTACTTAGTATAGACGGTAGAAAGGAGACGTTTAACCAGTTCCTTATTAGTTTCCTTAATTAGCTTTTCTTCCCTCTTGTTAATAATCCGGTTAATCTTATATAGGCTTGTTATAAAGACCTTATTGTCCTTTTGGTACATATTAAAGTGGAACACTATAGCGCTAATTACGGCGATGTCTACTGTAGGGGGGTTATATAACACTAGGGGCGTATGTGACCTTAGGGCCCTCTAGGGTATTGGCGTCGTCGTTACTCCTTTTAACTCCTGTTGTATCTTTTGGAGGCTATCCCTTATATCTTGTTAGTACGTTCTTTTCCACACTAGTCGGATCTGCGCGATTTAGCTGTTGTCTATGTCACTATCTGTCCCGCTTCCGTATGTAGAGTTCTCCTTGAGCGTAGCGCTTTGGGAGAGTATCCTTATTAGTACAGAGTTCTTTCTAGCTTCGCGGCGGGTGTCTTTTTGGGCGAAGGCTAGGTTACGGGCCCGGATATCCTACTAGTATGTAGGGTTAGACTTCGCGGCTAGTGTCTTGTGGTTGGTTTGGATTTCTCTAATAAAGGAGGGTAATTTCGGCCTATCCTCTGGCCAGATGAACTGTCTTTGTTGTATGTTTAGCTAAATATTAAAGTAGGATATCCATTTTCGGCTAAGGATTATATCGTAGGACCCTAGGTCTAAGATGCAGAAGGGGATGCCGTATTAACGTTGTCTATTAAGGGAGATATATAACTTCAGGATGTGGGTAACCGGCTTACCGGCTTGGCCGTTATAGCCTTTTACCTAGACAGGCTTCTCTAGTAGGGTAGCTTTTATATTTAGAAACTTGGCAACGTTAATCGCATAGGTAGTATTTATAAAGGCAAAGCCATTTGCTCTAGTGTTAATAAGGGCAGTTGAGTTAACTCTATATCTATTTTAAAATACTGTATATGGAACTATAAAGTGTTTTCCACCTATTAACTGACTTAGATTAATCTCTTTAAGATTAATAGGATACCCTAGGGGGGAGTTTTTCCCTAGGGTTCTTCTTTTCCTAACTTATTGGATGTTTCTCCTTTCTCTATCTCCTTAATATCCTTTAGTTCTAGGCAAGATAAGGCAAAGTGACCCTCCTTATTGTAGTTATAGCAAGTGGCTGTGGCAGGGTTAATTGGGGTATTGCGATGAGTACTAGTTAAGGTTGTGGTATATAGCTAGTTAGGCGAGGCTCGCTAGTGCATAGTTGTGACCGCTTTTGGTATAGTAGCGGTTGTGGCTTGTCTTCCTACTCTAGCTCCCGTAGGGGTAGTGGGTGAGCTTTGATTGCTATAGGGTCGCTTCTGCCAATTTGGGTGGGCATTAATCCGCTTTAGCTCTGAGTCCAACAATAGGTAATAAGCTGCGAGTCTTTTATGGGTTGGTAGGTTGTTTAAAGTTACAGCAATCTTCTCTTATAGCCTAATTGTTAGTTTGTTGTAAAGGTCTAATTAGTAGTTTTTAAGGGGGACCTGGCCTTCTCCTATAAGGTGTAAGAATTAAGTCTAGAATTTGGTAAAGGGTTAGTTCGGCTTTATTATTAGGCGGTTATAGTTATACTAAGCGTCCCGTACTTTATTTGGGTTAATATAGATAGCTGCTAGGTGCTGCAGTATCTTATTAACAGATACAAATTAGACAGGAGAGTCATCTTTAAACTTGGCTTAAAGGTGACGTTAGGCGTCCCCCATAGTTCGGCCAAAGAGGTAGAGCATTTTGGCCTCTTTGGAGGGGAAATGGTTGTGGTTGATTTAGAGTTTTCCTTATACTTAGATCCTCTAGTTCTTAAAGGTAGGGTCTATCCTATTAGACAGTAGTTAAGGGTTAGGAAGCTTAACGGATTTTAATTGCTTTGTTATTATGTCCGTACTCCCTAGTGTATCGCATTTGGTTAAGCGAATGGGTTGACTAAGGCTTTATAAAGGGGAGGCTGGGCTGCTTTATAAGGCAGTAAGGCTTTCTAGGATCTCCTTTAGAGTCTCTTATATACTTTAGGCTTAAAGACAATTGACCTTCTAATTGGCCGCAAGGGCGCGAATCTGTTCGCGTATATTTGTAATGTTGTTATTGTCTTTAATTTTTAATCCTAATTGGATCTCGTGTTCCTCTTGGGTGGAGGTAGGTCTTTTGGATGAGCTCACTTTAGGTGCTATTATTAGCTTCCTAGGGTTCGTTGGTTTTATGCGCTTTGGTTTTAATTCTAGGGGTATAGGTCTAGTCCTACCTAGCTTGTAAAGTGGGATATTATTAAGGCCTTTCTAGGCAGTATAAAGTTGTTCTGGTGTCTAAGTATAGTGCGTTAACGTGTTATTGTAGACGAAGTTTCTTTTAAGATATGGGGATATTATTAAGGCCTTTCTAGGCAGTGTATGGAGAGCTTAGTATAATGTGACGGCTTGTATAAATGCCTCTAAACTGAAGCTTGTAGATTGCTATCTAATGAAGATACTAAGCTAAGGAGAAGAAAAGAAGGGGGTTGTAAGGACCATAGTAAATATATATAAAGGGGCAGCCGCTAAGGCGCTAGCGGTAAGCGAGCCAATTGTAGGTTGGCAGAATATGGCAGCAGCATGGTAGAATTTGGTAGGTGACGCGCTCTAGCACCGTTATAATTAGAATAAGGAAGGGCGAGGAGCTTAAGACTCCTCGCCACGCTAGTGCCGCAGCGTTATGTAACGGCCGCTTGCCTAATTCCTAACACTAGCAACTCTTCTTTTATGGTTGCCATCTATATATAAATACTGCTTAACTAGCGTAACAAATATTAATCCTCCTTACTTACTATTGCCACCGTAATATAAGTCTCGCTGTTTTAAAATTTGCCTCTTAGCATGTGGTGCTTTCTTACTTGGAGTTGCGGGTGGACATCGTGTTAGGGCCGCTAAGGCGCTAATTATAAGCGAGCCAATAGCGATTTTCTATGCCGGGTATGGAAAATCCTAATTGGCTGCTCTTAAATTGCTATATCTCCTACTCCCTTTTAACCCAACCTTTAACTTATATACGTAGAGTATTTATATTAACGAACGTCTCTAGTGCCTTATTTGGGTTTGCCTTTATTATTACATCTACTAGGTTGTCTTGGCTATTAATCTACCAAATCTTAAAGAGTTTTTAACGCTTATAGGATTGCCAAAGTGCCATAATATTAATTATAAGACGCTTCTCCTTTATAGTACTAAGCTTAACTAAACACTTATAGAGGGAATATGAGTTGGTGTATATAATTATAGGGATAATAGGGAGTTTAAGTTAATCTATAATTATCTTTAGGGTAGTTCTAATTGTAATTACTATATTAACTCCGCTAACTATTCCATATATCTATAATGCTAGAATGCTTTAAGTAATGTACTTGCTCTTAGTTAAGCTCTAATGGATAAGATTGCTATAGATCGTGAAGTTATTCTCTCTAGTAGATTTATTTATGATAATGATTTTATATCCTAGCTAGGAGCTAAAATCTTTATTATTTATAAACGATCTATTAATAAATACAAAGAGCTTAGCGGTAGGAAGATTAATAGGTACGTAGAGTAGTCCCTAATTAAAATGGTTTATTTACTAGAAAAGACGCTTATTTAGGGCAAGGATGTTATCCTTAGTTAGTTCCTGCTGTTAAGCGGCAATAGAGAGATCAAATAAAGCCTTAAGTTGATAGATAGAAGTAATATAAGCTCTATAAGCACGTTGCTCTATGTATCCTTGCTTTAGAGAATTAATGTTAATAATGTTAATCTTCTTACCTTAATCTTTCTGGCGTAAAGTAATAGAATCCTTGTTTAGGGAGAGGATGCATTTATTAAAAAGTAATAGTATTGTTAAATTAAGCTTTTCCTTTAGCTTTGCTATAAGATTTGCCTTTACTAGCTTATCTTCTTTAAGAGCTAAGAATTGGTTGTCTCCTAAGATAATTATATTATTAGTTTGTATGCTAATAATTCCAAATAGAGTTCCTATAGTTATAATAAGGAAGCAGGGATTAAATATAGAAGTAGTTATTAAGAGCTTCTCTTTGTGGTACTTACTATAAGTAGCCCACTAATAAGTTCCTGCCTCTGCAATTTTATATAATGGCTTAAGTATAACTATGATTGTATCTTTGGGATATTAGTAGCGAATTTGCTTTAAAAGGTATGCTAGTATTAAGCGCTAAAGGTGCGTCTCTAATTAGGTATAGGCCTGAGTAATATCTCTTAAACAAACCACTATTCTATTCTTTATTAAGGAAAGAGCTAGCGTAATAATAACTCACTAACTAGCTTATTAAATTATAGGGGATTGTATAAGAATTACTTTCTTACTATTATTGTTATAACCTTAAATAACCAGTCTTAACTTCTTAAATGGGGTGTTGGTAGCTTTGCCCTTAATCTTATTAACTATTTTTAACTTAAAAATGCGAACTCTATTAAACTTAGTAGGGTTATACTTCTTGAATTTAAAAACTCCTCTTATAATAAGACTGTTAATCTCCTACTTATTAGATGCTTGGAAAGGAGCTCCTAAAGTTATAATATAGCCTTCCTTTTAGAGCTGTTTTGCAAGCTTAAAGTCAGCCTTCTCTTTAGCTGTTATAAAGGCTATTAATAACTTATCTCTACTCTTAATAGCGGTAATAAATTGCTCTTCAAAATTAATAAGGTGTTAGCAATTTTATAATCCCTTTAGGCGACCTCTACCGCGTTATAGTTGCGGCATATCTACTATAATTATATTAGGATTATAGTTGCCTTCTAGAGTATATTAATTATAGTTCTCCTCTGGGGTATCCTCTAGGGCATCCTATAAAGGCTTAGAACTGTTATTTTTATAGTAGGGCTTAACAACAGTTAAGTGGAATTAAGTGGGTCTATAGGGTATCTAAAGAGTGCAAGTCTAACTATTAATTATAATGAGTTTATATAGGCCTAACTATCCTCCCTTTTTACACCATACGCGTACCTTAGATTGGAGTGGCAGATTAAGCATAGTTAAGGTATTTAGGCTATTTCTTATTCCTAGTACGTTATTAACCTAGCGCATAGCGTAGAGACGTCGCACCTCTTTTATTACTTTGCGAATAGCCTCCGCTCATTGCGTAATGGATAGGGATAGTGGAGAATTATTAGTTATTTAAGGGTAGGCGCTAAAGACTAGTAATATAGGTATAAGCCTATCTAGGCTAGCGGAATTATTAACAGCCTTAATAGCTATCTATAAGATAAGCTTTTTACTAGCGCCCTCTAGTTCCAAAGAAATAATCTTATATACTTGTTGTAATGGCGTGTAATATTATTTTACTTTTTTAATACTATTATGTGCCTTAATAGGGACTTCCTTGACCTTAATTTTTATTGCCTTTACCTATTGCCAAAACTCTATAGATAAGAAGTTCCTTCCTACGTTATAAATAACTTAATTAAGGGGTCCTAGGTAGATATTAATCTAGCATAATTAAAGAGTATCCTATATGTTCCTAGCTAATATATCCTTTAGGAAACGTGCGGCTTAAAAGGAAGTTAAGAGGTTAATAACTTAGAGTACTAGCTTACTACTAAAATATATAATGTTAATAATAATACAGAAGTTAAAGTTGTAGTTATCTTTAAGGGTGAACTTAAATCGGCCAGGGGACTTTTAATTCATTTAGTAGTGATAGTAGTACTTTATAAGATGCTTAATTATCTTAGCCTTAACTTTATAACCTGCTTGCTAAAGAACCCTAAGCAATCTATAAACTAATAGGTGACTAAAGCGATGGTATAGTTAACGTAACTCTAACTTAGTTAAATGGCTCTAAGCAACGCTCCTTTCTATCTATTAAAGGAACAACCAAGGGTAACCCTACTTGCGTATAACAGGCACCCAATTCTCTCCCTAAACGAGCATATTCTTAAGGTTATTAAGCTTGACACCTAACTTATCTATATCTTAGATGCAGAATAGAAACAGGGTGTTTGCGGAAATAATATAGAAAGTAATATATCCTAACGGAGTTTAGACCTTAATTGTGCTAAGGGAGATTATAGTACCCTTACTAAAGCAAATTGTATATTGGCCTACTATTAATTGGTTAATCTAAACAGAGCTATTAAGCTGCTAAAGAGCTTAAACTTAAGGTTCTCCTGCTATAGATACTCCTACGGCTCTAGTATCTGGCATAATACTATAGAAGACGTTTGCTGAGTATCTATTATTAAAGGAGAACGCGGAACTTTTTTTTGGCTTATTAAAGATATCTAACTTTGTAATAGAATAGAGCGTAGATTAGTTGTTAAGGACAGCAACGGTTTATATGCTATTTACCTCACTATACTCAGTAAAGTATTAGTTGGGAGAGTAGTCCTTAATTTCCATATCTATAAGGAGCTGTTTGGCCTCGTTAACCTCACCCTTAAGATCTTCTTCGCCTTTATATTGAACCAGAAAGCTTTAGAAGTAGGCTATAGTAACCTTATAATTTCTAACGTTTTATACGCTCTGGCGAAACTTATTATATGCCTTCTTTTGTCTATTAAGAGGGTGCCTAGTTAACTAGCAATTTAGCTTTTTATAAACATAGTATTTCTTCTATTAATTGTTTTAAGATAAACCTCCATAAGGACCTCTATAATTGCTTTATAGTTAATATTAATTATACCCTCTACTATATCCCCTACCCTAGCCACCATATATTTAATTAGTCTAGTTATAATTATATTAGTTAGTCAGGTCGATTAAAGTAGGTTAAGGTTAGGTGTTAAATTACTATACTTCTTAAGAGCGTAGAGCGGTGCTAATAGAGGATCTTAATTAAGCATATACTCCTTTATAAGTATTTGTAGGATTAAAGAGGGCAAGGTTGCATTCTTTAATACCTTAGCATACGCTAATAACTTAATCGCGTAGGCTGAAGTCCTTTTAATATAATTTAGATAAACCATGCTAAATTATCTAAAGTTAATTAAAGAGCTTTTAAAGATAGTTAAGTTAAAAGGCATCTAGGTTTATAGCAATGATTTTTAGGAAGGTAGTCTCTCTCCACTCTAATATATACTGCTGCTTATTCTCTTCTGTTTTAAAGTGGCGTCTTGTCTTATATATTATTTAGTTAAAATCGTATCCTTTTCCTACCAAATGATTATAATAGAAGGTACTAGCGCGGCCCTTAAGTATAATGGAATAAGTGTTATAATATTGGTTAGGTTCCAGTCTAACCTTTTAGCAATAATTATAGAAGATACACAGCTTTAAATTAAGGATATTATATAGTTCCCTGCTAAACCTCTTCTCCTAGTCTAAATAGAGTTTTATAAGCTCTGTAAGCATTTTTAAGGTGCCTCTAAGCGGTATTAGGCCACGTTAAAATTGCATTAGAGATTAAGGTGGGGATTACTTTATAGGCTGTAGTAGAGATGTAAAGCTTAATAGAACACAGCATAGTACCTAATCTTCCTGTGGTAGAGTTTAAAGGTTATTAAATCGCGAAGCAAGGGGGTCTTACGCTTGCTCTTAAGGGGCAGTAGTTAAAGTTATAGGTTAAATTGGTAGGAGCAATAGGTACGGCATATAAGAACTTATGCCTAGAGTAATAGAATTAGAACATATCTCTATTGGTATATAATTTAGATTCCATTGTAAGTTAAGCTTCTTTATATTATATAATTAGTACTTAATCTCTTGTAGAGTCCATTTATGCTTTTCTTTTACGTCAATAACTTGCTCCTAAATATTATCTTTAATAGTGTCTCCATCTATAGGGACAAATACTCCGTTCTCCTAAAGGAAGTTACGGAAGTCTTATATAATATTCTTCTTCGCGAGGGCCTATGTTTCCTTTATCCATCTAACAAAGTCCTCCTTTATGCAATACTATAGCACAGTATTATTATATTCGCTATCTGTGTATTGTGCTATACAGTATAGTAAGAATCCATTTAGGTCCTATTACTTGGTATTTATAGGGTTAATATCTTTGTCCTATATCTCTAGGTTAATATTGTTTTTGTACTTCTTTAGGTAGGTTAACGCCATAATAGGAGTAGAATTAATGGGGTGTCGTACATTAAAGGTAGGTAGGATTTTCGGCTTTATAGGATCTTATAGGTTTGCTATTAAAAGGTAGGCAATTTAAGGCGTAGTTAACGCGTTTTAGACGTTGACTTGGGACCCTAGGTTTAGTAACACTTCTAACCTAAAGTACTTAACCAAATCTTTGTAAACGCGATTGTTCTGTATAATGGACGCAACTTAGTATCTCCTAGTACTTAGTAACACTTCTATTACTGGTTTTCCGCAAGCCTAAGGTAGCACAGTATTACTAGGAACCCCTGCATAAGACTGTCTCTTCTGTTAATAACCTAGCTGCTCTATAGTTAACTATATGTTCAACCACTAATTAGTATTGGTTATACAGGGTAACTTACCAATAACAACTACTCGAGTAGGTTACAGTGATATTGGTTAATAGCTTCTTCTATTAAAATAAGGAAGGGCGAGGAGCTTAAGACTCCTCGCCACGCTAGTGCCGTGGCGTTACGTAACGGCCGCTTGCCTAATTCCCAACACTAACTTCTATACCGCCCTAAACTAAGCAGAAGCCTAAGCCTAAGCTTAATATACAAAAGTACTAGAAGAACTGGTATTCTATTATAAAAAGGATACTTAAAGAACCTAAACCTAAATCTAATACTAACTCTGTACCTAACACTAAACCTAAATATAAATAAGAAATTATATAAGAGACTAAGGACGATCTAAATTTACTTAACACCTTAGACATCTATATAATTAGAGCTACCCCATTAGCACAACTTGCCAGGAAACCAGAATATACAATCTTTACTGTTACAATGGCCGATATTAAGAAGGCCTTAGCACTAAAGAAGCATACTAACCCCGCCATAAAAGTACCTATAGAGTACCATAAGTATCTAGATATATTCTTATAAAAGGAAGCCAATAAGCTACCAGAACGCCGTCCATATAATTATAAAATTGTAATTAAAGAAGGAAAACACCCCAGATTTAGACTACTATATAAAATGTCCTAAAACGAACTCTAGGTACTATAGAAGTACTTAGACGAACATCTAGATAAAGGATTTATTAGAGCAAGTTCTTTACCCATAGCTATACTAGTAATCTTTGTTAAGAAACCTAGTAGTAGTCTACGCTTCTACGTAGACTACTAGGCTCTTAACGCTGTTACTATTAAGAACCAATACCCAATCCTATTAATTTAAGAGACACTAAACTAATTAAGTAAGGCTCGCTTCTATACAAAGCTTAATATTATCCACGCATTTAACCGCCTCTATATTACAAAAGAAAACAAATAGCTTACTGCATTTTATACTTAATATGGGTTATTTAAGTACTTAGTAATACCATTTAGCCTCACAAACGCCCCAAGTTTATTTTAACACTTTATAAATAATACCTTGCACCCATACCTGGACGTCTTTTATACTGCTTATATTAACAACATCTTAATATATAGTAATAATCTAGCTAAACACCAAAAATATATTAAACTGGTCCTATAAGCCTTGCGCGGAGCTGGCCTATAATTAGATATAGATAAATGCAAGTTCCATAAAACAGAAGTTCTATACCTTAGACTTATTATTTCTATAAACAGCATACAAATAGACCCTAAGAAAGTTAAAGCAATTATAAACTAGCAAGAACCTAAGAACGTCAAAGACGTGCAAGCCTTTATAAAATTCGCCAACTTCTACTAATAGTTTATTAATAACTTCTCCGCCTTAGTTTTACCCCTTATAGCCTTAACCCAAAAGAATAAAGCCTTTATCTTTAACAAAGAATACAAAAAAGCTTTTACTTACCTAAAAGTTATATTTACTACCGTACCTATACTCTAATACTTTAATTTAAACCAAATAAGTGTTATAAAAGCTGACTTATCTAACTACGTTACTGGAGGCATTCTGTCTTAATATAATAAGGAAGGAGTATTACACCCCATAGCATACTTTTTAAAATAACTAAGCCCAGCTAAATGCAATTATAAGATCTACAATAAGGAACTATTAGCTATTATTAGATATTTTAAACAATGGCGACCTAAACTAGAAGGCTCTAGATTCCCAATTAAGGTTCTTAGTAACTATAAGAACCTACAATACTTTATAACCATAAAATAGCTAAGCTACTGTTAAGCCCGCTGGTTAGAATATCTATCCCATTTCCAATTCTCTATCACATACCGCCCAGGCGTTTAAAGCTAGAAGCCTAATACCCTAACCCAACGTTTACAAAACATGCCAGCACAAGAAGAAGCGCGTACCTACTATAATTAAACCCTGCTTCGCCCCAAGCTATTTAACCCTCCTGTTAAAGACGTTATAATACACGTCCTTAAAATAACTAATTAATTAATTAAATAGATAATAGTTAATAAGTACCTAAATAATAAGTTTATCTAAGAAACGCTTAAGCTAATTTAAGACAGCGTTAGACGCTTAAAAAGGATTTCTCTAAGTAAATATTAAGCTCGCGGAGACCGCTTGTACTACCGGAACCGTCTAGTTATACCTAACCACGACAAGCTTAAGCTTAAGCTCCTCAAATATGCACATAATCTACTAGTAGCCGGCTACCTAGGTTAAGGAAAAACCCTAAAACTGCTCTAATAAGAATACTACTAGCCAAATATACTTAATATAATATAAAGGTACGTCTCTAGCTGCCATACCTACTAACAAGCTAAAGCTTTGCATAAGATATATAACGGCTTCCTAAAGCCCCTACCTATTCCGGACCGAAGATAAAAGAACATGTTGGTCACACAGGGTGACTCACCAATAACGACTACTCGAGTAGGTTATAGTGATGTTGGTTAATAGCTTTTTAATTCTTGTGATAAGGAAGGGCGAGGAGCTTAAGGCTCCTCGCCACGCTAGTGCCGCGGCTACACGTGACCACACGTGATATATTCCCGATACTAGCAACTCTTCTTTTATAGTTGCCATTTACATATAAAATACCGCTTGACTAGCGTAACAAATATTAATCCTCCTTACTTACTATTGCCATTGTAATATAAGTCTCGCTGTCCGAAAATTTGCTAAAGAAATAGTGGTTAACCAAGTAGTAAATCTTAAACTGTTATAACCTTAAATTGCTACATCTTCTACTCCCTCTTTACCCATCCTTTACGGTACCCTCTATAAGGGCCTCCTCCGCGGTAGCCAGAGCCTCTACGTCTATCCTCGCTGCCACGGCCTCGTCCATACCCACTTCATCCGTAGGAGTAATCGGTCCAGTACTGGCCGTTGTTATAACTGTTGTATTCGCCGTAATCGAGCTCCTGCTAAGGGTAGTTATTAAAGTAGAATTGCTGTACCTTATGCAAGTAAATAGCGGTGCTAATTGCAGGTCTTAAGTCATATAATCTTCCAGTAATTTTGCTGTAATAGAAGCTACTGGCACAATTTTTAAGCATAACCAAAAATATACTGTGATATTAAACCTCTGGCAATTCTTTCTTTTAATATTAAACCTCTGGCAGTCTAATCTTGTCGTAAGCATTCCACTGTCCGTATTGCTGATATGGCGGATAGGGTTGCTTATTGCGTGGTAGTTGCGAAGGTTGTTGCGGAGGTTGCTATGGAGGTTGCTGTGGAGGTCGTTGCGGTGGTTACTGCGGAGACTGCTACGGAGACTACTGCGGAGATTATTAAGGCGCGGTAGGGGTTAGAGGGAACGTCTCAGCGCTTAAGTGGGACGGGGTTAAGAATCTCTAGTGGGACGGAGCTTAAGGCACGGGTTAAGATACGGCAGCCTAAGGAACTTAAGGTGTTTGATAGCCTAAGGTTATCTGTGGTGTTGCTTATAGTTGTCCGTTAGGATTCCCTCAAGAGTTAAACTTCTTTATAGCGCGTATTTGGTGCTTAATCTCAATCTCTTATAGAGTCCATTTGTGCTCTTTTTTTACGTTAATAACTTGCTCCTAAATGTTATCTCTAATAGTACCCCCATCCATAGGTACGAATACTCCATTCTCCCGTAGGAAGTTACGGAAGTCTTATATAATATTCTTCTTCGCGAGGGCCTATGTTTCCTTTGTCCATCCAACAAAGTCCTCCTTCATGCAATACTATAGCACAGTATCGTTGTATTCGCTGTCTGTGTATTATGCTATACAGTATAGTAAGAATCCGTTTAGGTCCTATTGCTTGGCGTTTATAGGGTCGATGTCTTTATCCTATGTCTTTAGGTTAATGTCGTTTTTATACTTCTTTAGGTAGGTCAACGCCATAATAGGAGTAGAATTGACGGGGTATCGTACGTTAAAGGTAGGTAGGATTTTCGGCTTTATAGGATCTCGTAGGTTTGCTGTCAAAAGGTAGGCAATTTAAGGCGTAGTTAACGCGTTTCGGACGTTGACTTAGGACCCTAGGTTTAGTAACACTTCTGACCTAAAGTACTTAACCAAATCTTTGTAAACGCGATTGTTCTGCATAATGGACGCAACTTGGTATCTCCTAGTACTCAGTAACACTTCTGTTACTGGTTTTCCGCAAGCCTAAAGTAGCACAGTATCGCCAGGAACCCCTGCACGAGACTGTCTCTTCTGTTAATAACCTAGCTGCTCTGTAGTTGACTGTATGTTTAACCACTGATTAGTGTTGGTCACATAGGGTGACTCACCAATAACGACTACTCGAGTAGGTTACAGTGATGTTGGTTAATAGCTTTTTAATTCTTGTAATGAGGAAGGGCGAGGAGCTTAAGGCTCCTCACCACGCTAGTGCCGCGGCTACACGTGACCACACGTGATATATTCCCGACAGAACATCTTAATTAACTTTATTGTTAATCTCCCCAAAAGTAAAGGCTGTATAAATATTATAGTAGTTATAAACCAACTATCTAAGATAAAACACCTAATCGCCTGCCCTAATATGTCAGCGCCTACCGTTGCCTAACTATTCCTAGATTATATATAGAAACTCCATAGAGTTCCTAAAATAATTATCTCCAATAGAGGTAGACAGTTTGTCTCTATATTCTAGAAAGAACTAACTACCCAACTCCGCATTAAAGCACTATTGTCTATAGTATACCACCTAGAAATAGATAGTTAAACAGAACGTATAAATACTATAATAGAACAATATATTCGGATATACACATTATATTTACAGGATAACTAGATGGACTGGCTTACATTTACTAAGTTTACTATAAATAACTCCGTCTTAGAAACCATAAAGGTCTCCCTATTCCTAGCCAACTACAGCCAGCACCCACAAATAGGTTTTAAACCCTTTAGTAATGTTCCTTACCCAGCTTACTAGGCCTTACAAGTTATAGAAGCAAATAAATTTATAAAAAAGATAAAAGAACTATAAGAGTTCCTTACTAATAAAATAATATAGGCCCAGTCTATCTATAAAGCTGTATTAAATAAGAACCAGACCCTAGCACTAGCCTATTAAATTAGTAACTTTGTCTAGCTAGATATAAGAAATCTAAACATAAAACAACCTACTAAGAAACTTAATTAAAAGAACGCCGGCCCTTATAAGGTTGAAAAGGTTGTCTCTCCTTATGCTTACTAACTAAAGCTCCCTAATACGGTTAAAATCCACCCTATATTCTATACGTCAGTTCTCTACCCTGCTGCCCCTATATTAGACGCCCTGCCTAGACAGATCTAGGACCCTCCCCTACCAGTTAAGGTAGATAGTAAGGATAAGTACTTCATTAAAAGAGTTAACAACATTAAGTACGATAAACGGAAACGCAAATATATATACCTTATAAAATGGAGAGGCTTTACTAAGCCCTTATAGGAACCCGTTAACTCTATAGAACTTACACAAGCCGCAGAAGACTTTTACAAACTCTACCTAGAACTACCATAGCCCCATCTTACAGAAGCTTAAGTTTAAAAGGGGGGTACTATTATGGGACACCTCCGTAATACCTTATACACATTTACCTATTTCTACTATCTCAACCTCTATATTAACGACTTAGTTAATTAAAACACATAACGGCAATCCAAGGCAATTTGCTATCACGTAATGGCAATCTATAGCAGTTTGCTGTCCTCCACTATATTCCACTACATTCCGCCAAGTTCCACTAGGACTATAACCCAAAGCCTATTCCGCCCCATGCACGTATTAACTAAGCAACTAAGTTAACAATATATACCCCTTTCCTCCCGTTTCCTTACCTTCTTTCCTTACACAACGTCTTAACTTTATTACGCAGTTTATATACATAGCTTAATAATATCTACTTTGCTATATATTATCACCGCTTGTGCTCGCTCCGTAATAGTAGGTCTTATTATAAGTATCTAGAATCTTTTTATTAGACTTCTAGTCTTTTAAGGACGTGTATATAAAGTTATTTAGGTAGGACTAGTACCAGTTATGGGTTAGCGGAGGTTGGGGTTCTATATATAGCGGCAGGGCTAGAATACGCTATAAAATTGGCTTAGAAGAGCAGTTAGTAGGAGAATAAAGAGGTATATTGAATTAATAATAGAAAAAAAGAAAATCTTAATAATATATTAAAGATATATCTAAATTTGGACGAAGGTTAATAATAGGAAGTAAGGTGTTAAGGAAAAGGAGTAGCTTAGTAAGCAAGATGTCTCTATACTTTACCTTCTAATACCCTTTTAGTAAATAGCCGCAACCTTGCCAATATAACTCCGTTATAATAGCGTAATTTAGAAGGAAGGAAATACGCATATACGCCATTTGGCCATTACTTCCTTATAAGAAAAACTGATTACGCGGCTGGGGAAGACAATTAAGACGTTAATTACAGACGTATATAGGCTAAATTATACCTAAACAATACTGCGGTATTAAAGAATAACGTTATAGACGTTTTTAACAACCGTATAATAGCTAGAGGCGCTATTATAAAGTGTTTTTCCTATTTGCTAGGTAGTAGAGCTACGCTAAATATATAGTATAGGATTAATGAGAAAGGATTATAGATTAATATCTTAAAAGTTAAAGATAACGGCAAGCCAAGGCTCTGTATATTAAATCCTATACTAAAAGGTTTTATAGAACTATATTAGGAACACCAAATTGCCTATAATACTTATAATTGATTGTAGACTGGTATAAAGGCTTAGAAATAGAGTTATATAAAAATCCTCAGGTTAGCCTAGGTAGTTACTAGTATGTTTCCGGTAGGCTTTTAATAGGTCTCCTAGCAATTCTTATATCTTTTCTCCAGTTATGTTTTTTCCTTATTAAGGTTTTTAGGAGTTTAAAGTAGGGGTTAAATAGATAGATAATATATAGCGGCATACTAATATCTCCCTAATATCTCTCCGAACCCCTTCTAAGACAAGCCCTTATAATCTCCCTACTATAAGGTAATGGCGATTAGGGGCCAACCGTAAGAAGGGAGGGGATAATGTAAGGGATATTATTGCAGACACCTTGGGTTGCCCTTAGGATAACCTCTAAACGCCCCTTAGATGGTTACTAGTTACGTGCCAGAGGTATATGCCTATAGTATATAGTCTCCACAATCCCTAAGGCCTTACCTTTTTAAGGATTTGTCTTTTTTACCAATCTATCCTATTCGACAATCGTGCCTTATAGCCCCCTATCTATAAAGTCCCCTTATAAATTGCTAGTTATACTAGGGACAGAAGAGGAATTATTCTACTAAACACTAGTATCCTATAGATAACCTAAAAAGGGCTATTAAAGAAATTTAGAAATAACCTATAGTTAAAACTCTTTATAATAATGCGGGTTATACGGCTGACCGTATTATAATACTATGGGATTGTTATATATAGAGTTATATATTAGGTTAATAAGCAGGAAAAAAGAGGCTAATACTTACCTTAATAAGCTTAGATATAATTTTTTTTGCTAGCATTAAAATAGAAGGCCCTACTACCTTATATACGGTACTACCTTATATGTAGTATTTCCTCACTAAAATATACCATTTTTAAAACTTTATAATTTAATAATTACAAAAGTTATTAATATAAAATTTTAGATATAATTTATTAAGGGCACTGTTAGTCACACACCCCCCTAAAACAGGCTTAGATCCTTCCTCTTTAGGTTAAAATATTATATATATTTAACTTATTTACACCCTGTCGGTATCACCCAGGGGGTACTGTAATTGCAATAAGTAGTTCTGGTTCTTGGTTTATTCGTGTCTATCTTATCTACCAAAAGAGAAAGAAAGGGGTAGTAAAGGTCAGGCTATCTATTAGGCCGTAGGTGGTCAGGTAACCTACGCTACGCCATACAGCCCCTACCGCATACGCTCTGCGCGTAATGCAATTTACAACCTCTACTTGTACAGACACTGGCGACATTTACAAAAAGAAAGAAGGTAAGAAAGTACAAAGAAGTATATATCGGGAACTTGGTTACTAGGTTAACAGGTACTTAGGGCAGAAATTGCGGATGTCTCAGGTATTACAAATATTACGGATATTGCAGACATTACGGATATCATTACGGATATTGCGGATATTGCGGATATTGTAAACATTGCGGATATCGCGGTGGAAATAGGTAAGTGCGTACAAGGTGTTACCGGGGTGTCCTATAATAAAGCGTAGTTAAAGTCAGAACTAAAGGTGTAACAGCTTTAGAAGATATAATAGTTGTAAAGCTGTTGCAGACCATAGGGGAAAATAGGTAGAAGGGCTAAGTCCTATCCATTATCGTCAAAATAACAGTCAAGGAAGTCGATATCAACAGTAAGGTTCTCTATATTAACGTCGCCATTATTATTATTGCAGAAGTAGGTGGTGCTCTTGCCCTTATTATTACTCCTTACTATACTAGGTTCCGTACCACCAAGTTCTATGCTACCAGTAAGGCCGTGGACAAAGGCATTATTATTCATAAACGTAACTATATTCTTAGCGGTTTCAATTAGTATTAGCCCATTTAAAGTCATAAAGTGCTCAACACCATAGTCGTCATAGAAGAAATTGCCGCTAGTAGTAGTTAGAATTATATCCTTGTCAAAATCATCAATATTATTGTCTATAAGGTACTGGTGGACACGTCTCTTAAATCCTTCTCTTACTTTATTACGTTTTTCTTTAGTATGTCTAGTTAACCAACAGTCTCCTTTCTTACACACAAAGCACGTCCTAGTGTTGTTATTGCCGTAACGGTTATTTAATGAACTTGGTCAAGACGTCAATCGGTAGTAGCAATAGTCAGTAAAGAATACATCAGCAGGCTGTTCTGTAGGCTATAAAAACACATTGGCGGGTTATCCTATAGTACCATTAATCTTTCTATAGGTGACAATTAACGATCATAGGCTGTTCATAAGGCCAGTAAGTGTGGTAGGCGGGTTAGAGCAAGCTGCCTAGCAAGCAGCAACGTCTTGGCAAGCGACGATAAGCTTATTATAGAGGAAGTCGTTATTATAGAGGTTGGTGTTAAGACCATACTATAAGTAACAGAGGTTATTAAGTAATAGCTATAAGCAGTCTTCTATAGACTTACCTTCACTCTTTATCATTACCATCTTAAGAGTTATAGCGTTCTACTTTATCAGAACTCCACGCTTATATTCTAGTCCTTTAAAGTAGTTGCGTATAGCGTTACAGATACCATCAAAAGTAGTATAGGTTGCCTTATTCTCGTAGTAGAAGTCAAGAGCAATACCATATAGCATTATCGGAAAGCCTTTAATCTTTGCCTCTTACGGTATACCAACTCTATTATAAAGGTCGTTAAAAATTGTGAGCTTGCGGTTAAAGTTATCATCCTCTCCTATCACGGAACGCCGCCGTAGGAGCCTCCATGGGAGACTCCCTAGCGGAACCCCATGCCCTCGCGTACGCTTCGCGTACAGCTTACGTCAGCCACGCGTAGTATATCACCTTCCTACGCCCTCAATCCTTACGATCGATCGCGCAACGTCTTGTAGACTCCTCAAATACATACGCTCTGTAGCCATTGCCCCCGTTCCGTAACATTACGTTGCGCCTTTTTTTTTTACCACCGACACCTAGCCTACGACCAATTCTACGTCTCTATGATACTGCAGGCGCTGCCAGAAGCAGCGTGTCTACAAGCAACCTCCGCACTATAATAGTAAGACGATATTCCTTACTAGCTACTATGTTAAGCCCAAAGAGCAACCCAATACCCTGACCTAACCTACGACGCCAATTAATCCTAGGAGAATTTAATTTATTAACCCTAGCCTTAACCCCTAAGGGCAAGCCTAGCGGCTTAGAAGAGTTATAACTATAAGTACCCCTAAGCACCCAGCACCACCTTAAAGACGATAAGAGTTAACCAGCCTAGCAGGATAGGTACACCCCTATTAGTATAGGTAGCCACAGCAACAACCTTAACGAGATAGATACTGGTGATATCTTATCCTTTATTAATTACATAGCCACGGAAAAGCAACCAGAAGGGCAGCTACCTATTAAGATCGAAATACGAGACGCCGAGATGTTTGTATAAATAGTAGCACAAAAACCTAACAAATACTACCGCCTTCTACAGAACTACTACCTAAAGCTTACGCGAGCTGAACTGCGTGCTGCTTAAGATTATAATATTATCTAAGACTTATAAGCTAGTAAGGCACTTGCTAATAACATACGCTAAGAGACTAAAGATGACCTCCGTATATCTAAGCACGATGTTTAACAATTAAAGAAAGCTAAGATTGTACTTATTACCCAGGTTACTAAAAAGGAGGGCATAATTAAATACCTATAGTCTTAGCTTAATAAGCATATCCGTAATAATGCTAAGCACCTCCCTATTACGTACTACACCACCTAAGTCCCTACGCCTTTGGCAACCTTACCCACCTAACACTTGGCTAAAAGTCAGTGTTGAGCAGCTTTACCTAATAGGGACAACCCTTATAACAGCGACCGAACTTAAGCCATAATTATAGGGTCTAATATACAATACCCTAATTCCCTAGTTTTCTAGGGAGACCGCAAGGAATATAGCCACTAGAAGATATAAATCCGCAAGAAACTAACCTAGAGCGCCTGCCTTTTTCCTAGGGAGGATACCAAGATTGGTTACATTATTAGGCGTATAAAGGGTACCCCATTTAACAGACTCTTCGCCTAATAGGAGACCAATGGCCCCTAGAAGTAGCAGTCCCACTATAAGGTCCTTAATGATCTTAACCTAATATATCGCAACTATAACCTAATGGCCACTAGTTAAGCTAAACTACGCGCCCTAAAGATAAGTCCCACTAAGTTATTTAATAAGTTCTATATTAAGTTCTAGGAATACACTGGAGTCCTCTCCTAAGATAACGCTGAAGACCAGGAAGACCTCCTTAAAAAGGTCACCTATTATCTTAGTTACACTGCCGCTAGTTACAATTACAATAACGTTTACAGCATAGTGGCAGCCCTACAGAAGATTAAACAACGGCTAAATTAGATCTCTACTGCTAACCTGTAACAGGACTAGCCTAGTTACAGTAGGAATGTCTCGGTAAAACACTCGACAGATAAACTTGACGCCTTAATCGACTTCTGCCAAGTTCTGCCAAATCAATCGAATTCTACCAAAGTCCGTCCACGTGCGCACATGCGCACGCATCAACCAAGACCCCTAACTATTTAATTACAAGATTCTCTGGTTATTCCTTTCTCTTCTTTACACAACATCTTATTCTCTTCAAGAGCTATATACCCTTAGATTTAGATAGAATTTATATTATTCCTTTAAATCTTCCCTAAAGCCTCTTTGCGCCCTTACATTACGTTACGTTAAAAAAAAACAATTACTATTGAAATGGCAAACGAACCCGAATCCTCTTTAATAACTATAAGTATTATGTCCCTAGTCAGGGAATAGTTGACCATAATGCAACAGTCCTTTACAGATGCCTTAGCTCAGCAACGGGCTGCACTAGAAGCCCAGCATTAGCAATTAATAAAAGCACTCCGCGAAGAACTCTATAACGTCTAAGCATTTACATTAGAGACCCCAACACCGCCTATAAACGAAATCAACATAACTATATCCGAACCTGGCCCCTCAAACGCGAACTTCAAACTAGTAATAGTAACTTAACCTGTATTTATAACGAATTTAATACCTATTACAAAATCCAAAAAGCTCCCTAATCCTCTAATATTTAATAGAAATTAAAACAACCTACGTCCCTTTATAACCAAGCTCCATTTTAAACTCTTAATAAACTATAACTGATACCCCACTGAAGCTAGCAAAATTAGCTATAGAATGTCTCGTTTAAGCAAGGACACTGTATAAACTATAGATCCATTCTTCTATAACGGCACCTTTATTAGTTTTGAAATCTTTATCTCCCTACTAGAACAAACGTATAATGACGCCAGCCGCGAATATATAGCTATCACTAAACTTAAAAACCTATAATAATAGAACCGAGAATTTACTAGCTTCTTTTCGGAATTTTTAAGCCTTATTAGCGAACTAGATTGGAATGAAGCTGCTAAAGTCGCTACTCTTTAATAAGCTATTTTAGATGAGATTAGAGCCTAGTTAGTAGATAGGGAACTGCCAAAAGACCTACCTAAATTCGCTATAATGTGTTAGCGAATTAATAAGGACCTTTAATATAATAAATAAACTTATTCTCTAAAGCCGACCACGCCTTACATTTAAAACTTTATAAAACCAACATATACCTTAAAACGCGATCCCTCTCCAAACCTAAAAAGTCCTATATATAACCCTATAGACCTCAATACCACTTAATCTTATACACCCTTAGGAACCAACGAACGAAGAACTTAAGCCACAAACAGAGAATGCTTTGGATGTGGTAAAAAAGGATATATTTAAAGGAATTACCAAACTTACCCTTTTAAAAAAGTCTGCTGTAGTTCCTCCTAGTCTTTAAATCACACCCGCTCCTTAAATCACACTTGTTCTTTAAGCCGTACTTACTCCTTAACCTATACTCGTTCTATAAATCATACCCAGTTATTATAAAGTATCTTACCCTTAGCTAACTTGGAAAACGAATCATCCTAAGGCTAAGTCGCGCCTTAGGATAAGAAGTGGAAGAGTATAAGTATCTAGGCTCTTCTAGCGCTAATATACAACATAACTCCCTTAATATACTTAGCAAAATTCAAATACTTAGAAAATGGAAGGAGGTATAAATTCTTATAGATAGTGGAGCTACCAGTATAGGCTTTATTAATACAAACTATATAAAAACCTAACGCCTAAATTTAAAGAAACTTAATAAGCCCTAAGGCCTATAAGGCTTTAACAGCAAACCCTTAATATATAGCAAATTAATGTACTACGCTCTTATAAAAATACAAATAGGCAAACACCTTAAATACGTTTCCTTATTTATAACACCCCTAAAGCAATATAAGATAATACTTAGATATAGATAGCTAAAACAATATAACCCTTTAATTAGCTGGGTTAAAGAAACACTAAAATTCCGTACAACCTACTGCCAAAATTATTGCTTAAAACACCACCAACCCTATAAATATGCATAAGATTATTTAAATTTAATATAATACAAACTGCCCCTACTACAGACCCTAAACTAAAACGATACGGCTACAACTACTGATAGTAGTAAAGAATGCGAAGACGTTACGCCGAAACCTCTTAAAATTTATATAATACAAGCCATACCTTTTATTTCGTTAGCACAAAAACGAGACTACGAAATCTTCGCTATAACTATAGAAGATATTAAGAAAGCACTAGAACTAAAGTAATATATTAACCCTTAACCTCTTATGCCTAAAGAGTACCATAATCTAATTAACAAGTTTGAAAAAAGATTCGCAGACCAACTACCCCTATATTAGGATGTACACAATTTTAAGATAGAACTTAAACCTAATATAACACCAAAGTTTGGACCGCTATATGGTATATCACGGGAAGAACTGCTTATAATGCAATAATACCTTAATAAGCATCTAGAAAAAGGATTTATTCGCCCTAGTTAATCTCTATTCGCCTTACCTATACTATTTATTAAAAAGCTAGGAGGAGGCTTAAGATTCTATATTAATTATTAAGCTCTAAATATAATTATAATTCAAAACCGATATCCAATCCCCTTAATTTAAAAGACGCTTAACCGCCTAGTAAAGGCACAATATTTTACAAAGCTTAATATAGTCGCTGCCTTTAATCAAATTCGCGTCTAAGAAGGAGACGAGAAGTATACAGCCTTTTATATATAATGGGGACTCTTTAAATACCTAGTAATGCTATTTAGTGTAAAGAACGGTCCTAGTATATTTTAGCAATATGTTAACAATACGCTTTATAAATTCCTTAATATATTTATTACCGTATATATTAATAATATCTTAATCTACTCGTCTTCGCTTTCTAAGCATTAAAAACACGTCTAAATAGTCCTTAAACATTTGCGAGATGCGGGTTTACAATGCGATATTAAAAAATGCAAGTTCTATACGTCTAAAGTTATATACCTAGGCCTGATTATATCCTATAACGGAATTAAAATAGACCCTAAGAAGGTCGCTGCTATTATAAACTAGGGAAGCCCTAGTAATATATAAGACATTTAAGGATTTCTAGAATTTACAAATTTCTACCGTTAATTTATTTACCACTTCTTGAAAATCGCCTAACTGTTAGTAAACTTAATAAGGAAGAACGTAAAATTTAAATAGACTGCTAGATGTGAACAAGCTTTTAACAATTTAAAATAACGCTTTACAACCGCCCTAATTCTCGCTCACTTTAACCCTAACCTTAAATGTGTTATTAAAACAGACTTGTCTAATTATGCCCTAGGGGGAGTGTTATTGTAGTATAATAAGAACGGTAAGCTGTGTCTAGTAGCCTTTCTCTCCCAAAAGCTCGCCCCTGCTAAACTAAACTACGAGATATATAATAAGGAACTATTTGCAATTATTAGATGCTTTAAACAATAGCATCTAGAACTTAAAGGATTGTTGTTCCTAATATATATATTAACGGACCACAAGAACCTGCAGTATTTTATAACTATAAAGCAATTAATATAACGCCAAATTTGTTAGGCCGAATACCTATTATAATTTAACTTTAAGATTATATACTAACTGGGTAAACTCAATCAGAAGCCTAATATATTGATATAATAATTATAAGACCTACCTATAAACGCTTTAAATAAACGGATTATAAATTAATTACAGATCCTATTGCCCCCTAAACATTTTAAGAAACTACATCCTATATTCCTAAACACAGAACTTAACAGAAACGAATTAGAAATTAATAAATAGAAAATAGAAATTAATAAGCTAATAGAATATAAATATAAGAACGATATATAGATAGCAGATATAATAGAAGCAATTTAAATAGAAAAATAATAGTATAAAGATATCACACTCGCTAAATGCGAAATTCGTAACAATTAACTATACTATTAATAGAATATAGTAGTCCCGAATTCCAAACCTTTGCGATTTAAGATACTTGAATTTATACACAACTCTCCTATAGCAGGACATCCTGGCCGTGCAAAAACGTACGAGATAGTCCAACGAGTATATTACTAGCCTATAATGCACAACTATATGCGAAAATACGTTTAAGCATATAGAACGTATGTTTATAGAAAGACTTCTTATATAAAGAAATAAGGAGTACTCCAACCATTATTAATTCCAATATAAAGATGGCGTAATATCTTAATTAACTTCGTGGTAGATTTACCTAGCAGTAACAGATTTACGAATATTATAATAGTAGTTAACCGCCTTATGAAAATACGATATATAATTCCTATAGACTTAATCAATATTATCTTAGTAGCTAAATGTTTTGTTAAATATATCTTTAAGCTACATGGACTCCCTAACTTAATAATATCCAACTATAAAAGCCAGTTCGTTTCAGACTTCTAGCAAGCTCTATATAAATAATTAAGCATACAAATATAACTCTTAACTGCATTTTATCTAGAGATAGATAGTTAAACTGAAATTATGAACGCGATTATAGAATAATACCTATAAATATACTGCTCCTACCTACAAGACGACTGGGAAAAGTGGCTACCTTTAGCTAAGTTTACTGCGAACAATATAATAAACGAATTAATAGGTATAACGCCGTTCTACGCAACCTACGGATAAGACCCTTAACTTGGATTTAAACCACAACCTAAAATTAATGCAATAGGACCCACGATTAAACAGATTTAGTTAATTAATACATATAACTTCGCTGATTAAATAAAGTAGTTAATAAAACTACTACAAAGTGAATTAACATACGCTTAAATGGTATAGGAATAGCATATAAACAAAGGACGAGCTCCCGCGTGGGACTTTAAAGAAGGTAATATGGCTTACCTAAATACACAAAATATAAAGACTTAACGGCCCTTAAAGAAACTTAATTAGAAGTTTATAGGCCTGTATTAAATTAAAAAGAAACTAAGCCTATACGCCTATAAGCTTAAACTACCAACTAAGATAAAAATACACCCAATATTTTACGTAAGCTTACTATAACCTTTAAAAGGTGAACCTTTAACTTATAAAGTGCCGCCGCCACCTCCTATAATTATTAATAACGGTAACAGTTCTTACTTTATTAACTTAATTAATAATATACGATAGAAAAAATAATCTAAACGATTTAAACTTCTTATTAAGTGGAAAGGATATAAAACACAAACCTAGGAAACCTATAATTAGATTAAGGCTAACGCGCCTTCCTTAGTAAAAGAATTCCATAAGAACTATCCTTCGCGGCCTACTCTGGCTAGATGGACATGACATAAAGGCAAACAACTGCCACCCAATACGAATACACGAAACTCAAATTTAAAAAGAACTTAAAATAAGTTACGACGTTTATAACGCGATTACGTAACATGCAAGATATTAAGGAACTTTAATCAGCGGTTAAAGTTGTCTAATTGGTTAGATCTGCCTTGCTAAGACCGCCACCTAACACGAAAATACAATACGCGATAAAAAAAAATTATAAACTCTTAACTAAATTGAATTATTTTAAACCTTCGGTTAAAAGGGGGGGTACTATAACAGGACTAGCCTAGTTACAGTAGGAATGTCTCAGTAAAACACTTAACAGATAAACTTGACGCCTTAATTAACTTCTGCCAAGTTCTACCAGATCAATTGAATTCTACCAAAGTCCGTCCACGTGCGTATATGTGTACGCATTGACCAAGACCCCTAACTATTTAATTACAAGATTCTCTAGTTATTCCTTTCTCTTCTTTACGCAACGTCTTGTTCTCTTCAAGAGCTATATACCCTTAGATTTAGATAGAATTTATATTATTCCTTTAAATCTTCCCCAAAGCCTCTTTGCGCCCTTATATAACCCTCGCCTAAAGGCTCCTATATAAAAGCCCTCTGGACTAACCACACCTATATATACTAGGTCACCGACGCTTACTACTAATACTATTACTAGAGCCAATATTAACCTCTCCATTCTAACCTTCCCACGTAAACTCCTAGACGGAGAGCATAAGCTACTTCAGAAGCTAGGGCGCTGCTATAGATGCTATTAAGAAGGCTATTATTGCGAAAACCCAAACTGCCTAATAGCTAGGTTTAGTAATCGCCGCCTAACACCTAACTTTATACCTTAAACACTGAATATCTCGCTACGCACCGTTACCGTATAAGATAAAGAAGCAGCAGTAGCGAAAGTAGCAGGAAATACTTAGTCCTAGCCCTAAGTCGCGAGCTAGGACACCCTAATAATAGAGGAATCTATATATCGGCCTACTTAATAGATAACTTAGTAAGAATAGACGGACGGAAACAGATAGTTTTACCTATAATAGGAACAACTGCTAAAAAACAATATAAAAACCGTTCTATGATTAACTGCAGAGCTACTAATAAATTTATAGATACCTAATTTGTGCGTAAACATAACTTACCAACCTTACCCCTTACCAAAGCCCGCGCCCTATAACTCGCTGACGGTAATTGTACTGCACAAAAGATTACTTATATAGTATAACTCTACCTAGATATAAACGGGCACTAAAAAGAGCTTTAGGCCTATATTACACCACTTACTAATTACCCTATTATCCTTAGAATAAACTAGCTCGAGCAACATAACCCCATTATTAACTAGAAAAAAAGAGAAGTAACCTTTAACTTTAACTACTATAGAGAGACCTACCTAGGGTATAGCCTAGCCGCCTCTACCTACTCCCTAGGATATCAACCTAAAGAACCTCTAATTACACCACCCACAACCAACTATTACCATATTAGTGCCGCAGCCTTCTATTATATAGCACAAAGAAAGAGCTGGGTTATTATAGCAGCCTCCCACTCACAGCTACACAAACTTAATAAAGAACAGGATTACGTCCTCTATAGTAATAGGATAAATCTAGTAGACCTTCTAGAGAATAACACGCCCATAGAACTTAATAAACTCTCAACCTTAGACTTTAAGAAGTTTATAAAGCTTAAAAAGGGACTTACCAATAAGGAACTCCGCAAGCTCCTCCCTAAAAGGTACCACAACTTTATTAATATGTGCTTATAAAAGGGCGTAAATATACTCCCCCCACATTAACCTAATAACCATGCCATTAACATTAAATAAGGAAAAATGCCATCTTATAAGAGACCCTACCTAATGTCAAAAGATAAACTTCTAGTTGTAAAAAAGTATATTAATAAGCACCTTAACAAAGAGTTTATTTGTCCTAGTATATTACCAGCAGCCGCCCCTATCCTTCTTACTAAGAAGCCTAGAGGAGGTATCCAATTCTGCGTTAACTATAGAGGACTTAACGCTATTACAATTAAGAACCAATACCCAGTACCACTCATATATAAGACCCTTAAGCGGCTTAGTTAAGCCAAAATCTATACTAAGCTCAATATCATCGCCGCCTTTAACCATCTCCAAATACAGGAAGGCGATGAATGGAAAACCGCATTTGCATCACGCTTCAGCCAATTCAAATATACCGTTATGCCCTTTGGCGTATATAACAGCCCAGGCACCTTCTAAAGCTACATTAATAACGCCTTATAGGACTACCTCAACGACTTCTACTTGGCGTACCTAGACGACATACTTATTTACAGCAATAACCCTTCTAAGTATACTAAGCACGTTCAAAAGGTCCTATAGCGCCTTAAGGAAGTAGGACTCTATATTAATTTAAAGAAGTACAAATTCTTAATTACAGAAGTAAAATACCTTAGACTAATTGTTACTATTAAGGGTATCCATATAGACCCCAAGAAGGTACGCATAATTACCAAATAGCAAGCCCCTAACTACATTAAGGACGTATAAGCCTTCCTCAGTTTCGCCAACTTCTATCGGAAATTTATATACAACTTCTTAGGTGTAGTAGCACCACTTATAGCAATAATGCAAACAAAGGGCCTTTCTATAAAAGGAAGAAAAACGCACCTACGCTTTACCTAGACGCCTAACTACAAGAAGGCGTTCCAAGACCTTAAAAATACCTTTACTAAAGCACCTATCCTAGCTCACTTTACACTAGGACAACAACTCTATCTTAAAACCAACTCCTCAGACTACATTAACGCAGGCGTCCTCTCCTAAATAGGCAATAACGGTCTCCTCTACCTAGTCGCATTCTACTCGTCTAAGCTTATACTATAAGAGTATAACTATAAGATCTATAATAAAGAACTCCTTGCGATTATATAAGCGTTCAAAGAATTCTAACTAGAACTCTCCTTAGTAGAACCCAACCAGCTAACTAAAGTCCTCACAGATTATCGTAACCTTAAATACTTTATAACTATAAAGCAGCTAAACTAATACTAAGCACATTAGAACGAGTTCCTCTTTAGTTTTAACTTCAAAATTATATATAGGCCGGGAGTATAAGGTATAAAACCTAATAGCCTAATACGCCGCTTATAAGATCTTCCTTAGTTAGAGGATAACCCCTATAATTAGTTCCAATAGTAGATAATCCTAAAAGCAAGGAACCTGGCCCCTGGCATACTACCTATAATAGAACCATCCGCACCTTAGCTTCACGCTATAGACTTAAAGCCGCCCCCTAAAATCAACAAGCTTATTACTGCTATATATAACATCTCTATTAACCTATTATTACACCAACTTATTGCCGCGAAAACTGCTAGCGCCCGTAAGCCACCCACTAGCCTCCGAAACTTAGGCTAAATCAATATAGTAGCCTTAAAAATAAAGGAGAACAGACTCTACTATAGAGGCCGTCTATTCGTCCCCAATTTAGAAGACCTACAACGGTAACTAATCTAGATGGCCTACAACCTCCAGTTAAGCGGTTACCCAGGCAGAGAAGAAACTTATAAACTCCTTAGCCAATACTACTTCTAGCCTAAGATAATAGACTTAGTTAAACGCTTTATAAGCGCCTACTACAGCTGCAAGCGCGCTAAGGCCTTTCACACTAAGTACCAAGGACTACTACACCCGCTACCAATCCCTATATGGCGGTGGGCAGATATAGCTATAGACTTTATTACTAACCTACCACCCTATAAACGGCATGGTTGTACCTATAAGAACATCCTAATAATAATATACCAACTTATAAAGGAACGTCACTACGTCCTAACCAAAGACATAGCCGTTAATAACGTCGCAGACGCTTTTCTTCGCGAAATCTACTAACTACATAGGATACCCAACTCCATTACATCCAACCAGGGCATGCAATTCGACTCTAACCTATAGAGACAGATCTGTTAACGTCTTAGTATCTCTATTAAGATGTCTACATCCTTCCACTATAAGACTGCGGGACAGCCAGAAAACGCTAACGCTAGTATAAAGGCGTATTTATAACAGGTTATTGCCTACAGCCAGGACGACTGGGTAGATTACCTCCCACTAGGTAAGTTTGCAGCCAATAACCACATCTTAGCCACTATAGGACTTACTCCATTCTTCGCAAATAAGGGTTATTACCCCTAATCCAGCATAGAGCCACCAGAACCTATTAATAAGAAACTGCTATATAGAAAACGCCTTAAGATGCTACTTGCCGACCAGCATGCAGACCATATAAAAAATCTACTTAACTACTGCAGGGGAGAAATGGCCTGGGCTTAAGCAAAGCAGGCCTACTTCACTAACTATTATAGAACGCCACCACCGGAGATATATGTTGGCGACTGGGTATAGCTAGATACACACAATATCTCTACGCAGAGGCCTATAAAGTTACTTAATTATAAGAACCTTAGCCCCTATTAGATTAAACAAGTCATTAATAGGGGAGCCGCATATAAGCTAGAGCTCCCGCCGGCCCTAGCCACCTATGGGATATGGCCTGTATTTTACCTATAGCTACTATACCTTTACCAGCCTAACCCCTTACCGGGATAGATATAGCCTAAACCCCTATTAGTACTAATCCGAGATGAGAACAAAGACAAGAACTATAAGGAGTGGACCATTAAACAAATTATTAACTCTAAATACTTTAGCAAAGGTAGAGGACGGCGGCTCTACTATAGAGCTATCTATATAGGATTCGACATAGATTAGCCAGAATAGCAACTATAGGAAGACTTTAAAAATGCAAAGGACCTAATCAGCGACTTTCACCACACAAATCCACAGAAACTAGGCCTAAGCAAAGATTTCATACCTAATCCTCTATAGGAGCCCTTATAGAGTTTAATTGTTATACACTACCACATAAGGGCAAATTGCCGTTAGATTGCCGCAGATTGCCATTACATAACCGAAAAATCGTTAAGATGTCCAGGAACTTCGACCACTAGTTAAAGTTATTTAATTAGTTGAATTCTTAGGTGCCAAGCCTTATCACACAATATCGCTGCGGACTACAAAGATGTTAGTTTAGCTTACCACCTTCCACCAAGCTAATAGCGATTTTCTATCCTGGGGATGAAAAATCCTAATTAGTCCATTTAATAATTAGAGCCGGTAGAACTCCACACCACTAACCCCTTTAGCGTTATTTCTTTTCCTTCTCTATGCCTTAAGCGTTCCTTCTATATGTATATAGTAACCACAGCGTCGCCGGAGCTCCGCCTCTATAAGAGGGGGGGTAGTGTCACGGAACGCCGCCGCAGGAGCCTCCATAGGAGACTCCCTAGCGGAACCCCGTGCCCTCGCATACGCTTCGCGTACAGCTTACGTCAGCCACGCGTAGTATATCACCTTCCTACGCCCTCGATCCTTACGATCGATCGCGCAACGTCTTGTAGACTCCTCAAATACATACGCTCTGTAGCCATTACCCCCGTCCCGTAACATCTCCGCTGTATTTACTTTCCTCTATATACATCTTTACCAGGGTTGCTAAGTCTCTACCATAGTTGACAGTAGCTGTAGCTTTTATAGAGGGAGCTGTGGCGTTTGTAGGGGGAGCCGTGACGTTCGTAGAGGGAGCCGTAACGTTCGTAGGTAAGGGGGGCTCGGCCGTAGGGAGGTCATTTAAGACAGCTAGGGTTAAGGTAGGTAACGTTAAGGGGGTTAATAAACGTGATTTAAAACAGCGGTTAATAACATACAAATTAAAGGGTCCTTCATTATTAATGTATAGCTTAATTTCTTCATCTAACCATTCCGTAGGGTCGTCCTCGTGGGCGACATTATATAGTGCTTATAGTACTAACTTGCTCTTTTTATTAAAGACCCATACTCCATTACGTCGGAGTAGTTGTTTAAGTTCCTTAATTACGGACCTATAAGCGTCCTTAAATGTCTATACCTCAAAATTGTTAAAGTCCTCTTAGTATAATTCCCATAAGCTTTTATCCTTAAAGTTGCGCTTAGTATACTCATTAATTTTAAAGTTAATATAGTTAGTAATGTCTTTTACAGTAGTCTTATTAGTTAGGGTAATCCCGTTGCCCTAGTCCGGACGTTAAATTCCTATGTCAGACATAATTAACTAGTGTAGATTGTGGTGTAGGTAGGGGTACCACTAACGCTACTAGGTATACTAGCGCTCAGTAAAGAGGTCATACTGGGTATTAATTTGCGTAATAGACGCGAACCGGACAAAGCCTTAGTAGGAGCCGGTTCTTTAAGTTCCTAGGGCCTTAGTAGAAAGGGTTCTCCTTAGCAAACGCGACAAGATTAATAGGCCTTAGTAGAAGCAATCGCGTATTATCTCTCTTCGTAATAACACCAGATTCTAATCTGTAATATCACTAATCAGTGTCAGTATCACCCAGGGGGTACTGCAATTGCAATAAGTAGTTCTGGTTCTTGGTTTATTCGTGTCTATCTTGTCTACCAAAAGAGAAAGAAAGGGGTAGTAAAGGTCGGGCTATCTATCGGGCCGTAGGTGGTCAGGTGACCTACGCTACGCCATACGGCCCCTACCGCATACGCTCTGCGCGTAATGCAATTTACAACCTCTACTTGTACAGACACACCCAAATCGCGAAAATAATACTATGCGCCTATACCTGAGTGCTCTACAAAGCGCTGTAAGAACTAGATTTGGTTCTACTGCCTCTATTTTAATATCTATAGATTGCCTCTACAGGCACGCCCGCACCTACGCCTGCGCGTGGGTAGTGCAGCTAGCATTTCGCTTAAATGCTAAGAGCTTCTACTGAGTAGAGTTATTAATGCGATTCATAGAGCGACTGCAGGCTTTTAGATAAGAAGGTAAGGCAAATACAAGGTGTTAATTTAGGTATGGGCGCGTGGTATTATTTTCGCGATTTGGGTGTAAAAAAGTCAAATATATATAATATTTTAACCTAAGGAGGAAGGATCTAAGCCTATTTTAGAGGAGTGTGCGAGCAGTAATTAGGGGGTGTGCGCCTAGTAATTAGGGGGTATACAACTAGCAGTGCCCTTTATTAAATAGTAAATTTATTATTTTATAAAATAAAAATTATAATATTATAATATATATATTTAAAAAATTATATTTAAAAAAAAAAAACTATTTTAATATTAGGCTAGTACTAGTTGTATACCCCCTAACTACTACGCGCACACCCCCTAATTAATACGTGTACACCCCCTACTAAACAGGCTTAGATTCTTCCTCTTTAGGTTAGAACATTACGTGTGTTTAACTTATTTACACCCAAATCGCGAAAACAATACTACGCGCCTATACCTAAATTAACATCTTATATTTTCATACTTTTCCCTATATCTACTATGGCTCTTAACCCACCTCCGTTAAAGCTGTATAATTACGCAAACTTTGCCCTTAATGATATTAATGAGTTCGCTAAAGGGTAGGGCTATACGGTGTTAAAATTCCGCTTAAAAACTAATAAGTAGATACTACCTACTATGCGCAAAATATGGCTCTAATACGCCAAAGGCAAAAGCTATAAAAGGACTTCTAGGAAGCGCCTTACTGGTTCTCGTATAACTAATTGCCCTTTTACACTTACTATTACATATATAGCAATTAGGTAGTAGGTAGAAGTATAGGACCCTACTTATAATTATAAAGCCTTTGCGTATCCTATAGCTCTACCACATTACTGCTAGCGTACTAAGGGAATAAAGAAGACAATTACTAATATATCGGCCAGCAGTATTGCGCCTAGTAAAATACTTACAAATCTACTAAAGAAGGACATTATAATTAGCCTTAGAGATGTTTATAACGAATAGCAGCTAAATAAAAAGCAGCTACTTAGTAGGCTCTCCCCTGTGCAGGCATTACTTAAGGCTTTTAATAAATATAGAGGCGACGATCTTAAATTAAAATACTACTTTGCGCATAAGGAAGACAATAGCAATTACCTTAAATATTTATTCTTTGCTTATCCAGAGTCTCTTAAATATTTGTAGAAGAATCCTAATATCTTACTACTTAATTATACCTACAAAACAAACAAGTTTAAGATGCCCTTTCTACACGTAGTAGGCGTTAATAATAGTGGGTAAAACTTTAAGCTTACTTACTACTTCCTACTAGGTAAAACAGAAGATAACTATAACTTTATAATTTAACAGATCTATCTTCTCTACTCTTAATACAATATAGCTCTAAAGGTTATAATTATAGATAAGGAGCAAGCTCTTAAGAACGCACTACGGCAAGACTTCCCTTTGGTTCCTTAGCTACTCTACCACTGGCATATTGCTAAGAACGTCCTTATGTATATATAAGATAACTAGGTTATAAGGGCAGATTAATTAGATAAGGAAAAAAAAAAGGCGTATAATAACTTTATAGAGCGCTAGACAGATTGCTATAAGCAAAAGTTATCTAGAGGCTTTACTGCTGCCTGGGACCAGCTTATGGAGAACTATTATAATTAAGAGCGCCTTACTAACTACTTACGCGATAAGTGGTGGCCATATTAGAGGGAGTTCATGACTTACTATACTAATATTTGGATGCACTTTGGAATTTGGTAAGCTCTACAATCGCGTGTAGAGGCGTAGATAAAGCTTTGGGCTAATATACTCTTCCTAGTATTACATCGCAACTTAAGGGCGCGTACTCTAAATTAAAGCGCTTCCTTATGGTATCTAATGGCGACTTATTTAACGTTGTTTAGAATATTAAGAACCTTATTAGGAACGATATAAACGCCTATATAATAATGTTGGCAAGGTAGAGAGACCGCCCACTATATAACGTTCGCTAGCCAGAGTTTAAAGATATCCTTACCAAAGTAACCCCTGTGTGACGGCTCGAACCATTGAACAAACGTCTTGACGAATACTTGAACAAATGCTTCCAAGACGAAGCGAACGAATGCTGTATTACGAAGATATTAAGCTGAGGAGCAAGAGAAGGTGGTGAGGCCACGTCCATATACACATGCCAAGTCCTAAGCGAACCCCTGACTAGGTGACGCGCTCCAGCGCCGTCACACCCTGTATACCTCCGTTATCTTAAGGACCAACTATAGCTTATAAAGGCAGTTAATTACTAGCTAAATTATAGCGGCCAATGGACTGCAGTATACGGCCTTCCATACTGCCATACTCTCTACAGGCAGCTGCACCAAAGCGCCACCTTAGTACTAAAAATATAGCTTACCAAGATTAACGTACACTGGTAGTTCAATCGCCCTCTACTAGATCCTCCTACTAGCCCACCTATTAATTCTCTAATTCTTATCCAAGAGCCTCTAACTATTAAGCGCCGCCACAGCCGCCCAGCTGGCTCTACAGCTGGCTCTATAAATGGAGGTCGCATTAATACCTCAGCTCGTCGCAAGCCCTTAGTATTTAAGCGAAATACTGGATACACTAACCACGGGCATAGGCGTGGGCGTAGGCGCAGAGGCAGTGCGCAGACCTCAAGCAGAGGCGGTAGCAGCCATATCAGTTCAAGTACTGCCTCACAGATCACTGCGCAATCCGCTCAATCAACTTAGGAGCAAGTAGGTAGTATTACAGGTGGTAAGAATAGTAGTGGAAGTCAAGATGCCTCTACAGATAGCTTGCTAAGTATTAGCGGCAATATTTCACAGGCTTACAGCGGTCGTAGGGCCTTGCCATTTCAGGATAACTTTACTAAGGGGTCCTTTAGTGCATTCCAGCTTTAATTTAAACCCTACAAGTTGTATTATAGTTAAAATTAAGACTTAATTCTAGTAGTATAGTCATAGAAGTTGCATTTTAAAAGTTTGATTTTCGCGATTTAGGTGTAAACAAGTCAAACACACGTGATATTCTAACGTGAAGAGGAAGAATCTAAGCCTGTTTAGTGGGGGGTGTGCGCGTATCAATTAGGGGGTGTACGCGCAGTAGTTAGGGGGTGTGCAACTAGTACTGGCCTAATATTAAATACAACTACATAAATGTGTATAATGAGGGGAATACATCTGTTTTGGGAGGCTTTTGGCCGCCACTTTTGCTCGTTTATGGAGGTCGCTAACAAAAGTTCTTGCACCTTCCTAGGACGGCCAATATGGGGTCCAAGATGCGCTCCTACTTGATCCTCAGCCTTGTGACGAATTCTTTTCCTTATCACTCGTTCCTGCGACCGTCCCACCAGCTGAATCCCTCCGTCGCTCTCTCACAATCAGTCTCAATTTGCTTCGCCGTCAGTGACAACTCTCTGCACCTTCTGAGGCGCCCACAAGATGGCCACTTCATTGCCTCTTACTGCGGCCGATGATGAAATCCTTGAATCGATGCCTCTAGGTCCCTTGCTGCGACCCCGCTCGGTAGCAAAGGGACGGAAGGCTGGCGAATGTACGCAGCTCCTGAATTCCACCGCGAGCGTTCTTTGAAGCACAGCCGCAAACCTGTTCGGCATTGACTTGTGCGGTTGTGGAATCAGCCCTGGATCATTGAGACTATCAGTTGCTTGCTGTCTTGTGTGGCTTTTGCTGCCATCGTCCTCACTCTTGCCTTGCACGCTGGTCAACCTATGCCGCAATGGCCGAATTTAATATCCATCAACTCTCTCGTTGCCATCTTTACAGCAATCATGAAGGCTGCGTTGCTGCTCCCGGTAACAGAAGGTGTGATCATTTCTCATGTGGCTGTAGAGGCTGAAGTTCCAAGCCGACCTGTGTTTCGCGCTAACGGAGTATCTAGGGATAAGCTAATTGAAATAATAATCCCCGACCTTTGATTGATCTCGAGCACTTCGATGCTGCAAGCCGTGGTCCTTGGGGCTCCTTTCTCATGTTCCGTCGGGCGCATAAAGAGTAAGCCTACTCTTAGCTTCACTGTTGCTTCCGGCACTAATTCATATCCTAGCTATCTGGCTATCGTTAGCGCATTGATTACCATCGCCGCCGTTGCAATCGACTCGTTCTCTCAGCAAGTCATACATTACCAGAGCTGCCAGCGGGTAGACCCAGACAACGCGGCACGTGTTTCAATGACCAACAAGTACACTTATTCAGGACCTGGCGCTCTGATTGCCCCGGAGGACCCAAGAGAGCTCGAGGGGGATATCAAGTACTATCCATCTGATTGCGCATTTACAATGGACAGTGCCCTCCCCACTCCGTTGGAATCTCGATTGCAAACTGCTTTTTTTGGGGACGATATCAACACCTACGCTGGGCTTAAAACATTCGTCGGTGCCATGGATGACAATTTGCTCTTAAACGTCACAGGAGGGGATCTATGGTGGCAAAATTTCTTCCGGAATGGTACCGCAGACCTAACCCACATCAACACGACTCTAAATCGTCTAACGGACTCGATGACTGCCGTCATTCGTCAAAGGGGTGATTCCCAAAGAGAATATTATTTCTCTGGCGTGACGTGGACGACGCAAACCTGTATCCGGGTCCAATGGGAATGGCTTATTCTACCTGCGGCACTCTTAGTCTCAGCCATTGCTTTTTTCGTTACAATAGCCTTAAAGACCAGACGGTGGCAGAGAACTTGGAAGTCTTCGTCACTCCCATTACCCCCCAACGGGTTCAGCGGCAGGCCCCGGGAACGATATGGCAAGTTAAGCTTCAAGAGATGGAAGAAAGGGCTAGGCAAATCTGGGTGCAATTGGCCGGTTTTGAGTCCGGATGGCGGCTCGTCGACAGCGAGAAGGATGCAGAGCTCTTTGCAGCATCTACGGCTGTACAGGATGACGCCAGTAAAAGCTCCGTGCAGAGTCCATTGACTCTACGGTCGTCCTCAATTCGGGGACAAGCGAGTGCAGAAACGACCCTCCTCGGGCCACTGCAACTTCATACTGAAAGTCTAGAATTGCAGTGGCCTGAGTATTATCGGTCAAGAACATGATGGCGAAGGATATCGCGCAACCTAAAGCTCATTGCCAGGATGAATTGAAGAGCTCTATCCCAGAGGCCTTATGTCGAGGTACTTCTCTGGCCGCCGATACCCAACAACTTTTCCGCGACAGCCTTACAAAAATCGACTGCAACAGTAGCAAGTGAGCAGAAACACTGAGACTAGAGGCAGGCGAAATTGGATACACCACGATCAATAACCTCATGGATAAATCACTTTTTCACAGCTTTTGCAAAGTCATCAAATGTGTCTCAAGTCTCGGATGGATTAAATATCTAGCTAGTAATTACATCCTCCCACGTAGGAGTCGCAAATCCTCTCATCTTGCCAAGTCAAGCCGATGTTCATGGCCCGAATGCCCTCAGACCACAGACAGGATCGACAATCCTTATCTATGCAACCGCGGTAGAGACGTTAATGCGGTTGGAACCCGTACAGTAGCGGCCGCTACCACCACCGCAGGTGCGCACAAGCTCGCCGTTACCGAAGATGGTGACCTGCTCACCCCTCAGGGTGACAGTCTGGGTAAGTGCGATGGCTGGCGTCCAAGTTAGCAAACCAGTCCTCGTCGCTAAAATCACGAGACTACTTACTGTCCGAGCCAAGAGAGTAGCTAAACGAAGCGTCATCGCAGCTCGACGTCTCGGCCGGAGTCTCCCACGGGATGTTGGTGTAGGAGCAGTGAACCGTAGTGTTCGTGTTGGAGTATTTCGCGTCAACGGTCTGGGCCTTATAGCCATTGGCAGCGGAGTCCTGCGTGACGTTCACGTCCCAGTAGCCGTAATCGGATTGGCGGGACGCAATAGGAGTCGCGGCGGCCAGGGCGGCAAAGCCTGCGATGAGGGCGGTGACGGCGCGCATTTTAATTTAATTGGAGAGATTAAGATTATGCAGTAGGACGAAGGAGGAGAATGCTTTACGCGAATTAAGAATTGAGCGAGTGACTAGAGTGTGTGCTGCCGTTAATGATGGCATATCTCAGGGCTATATACGGAGGTCGCTAACAAAAGTTCTTGCACCTTCCTAATTAGGAAAGTATGGCCTACCGCCCGCTGACCGCCCAAAATATACTAACGGATATAAAAGACATGTTTTTAATTTACCTTATAGTATAAGCATTAAATAATTAAAAATTAAAAAGCTGTAATTTAAAGTGATAAAATATATATTATTTTAGGCTATAAAAGAGGCGGCTATAAGCTCTAGCATTTAGCTAAAAAGAAAATAAATAAATAAATAGTCATAAATAGTGATAATCTGGTAGCAATTGAAGCAGAGGACTCACCGCCTTATTCGGAGAGCCTAAGTGGGCTCAAGTGAGGCTAACAAGGTATACCTAGTGCGAGTTGTATATACACCCTCAACTCAAAGGTAGTGTATAGGTGGGTCTCATGGGTCAATGCACGCTCGGCATCCGAACTGGGTGTTTTATTACTTAGATAATCGATCAACAGTGAGCTATTTAAGGCAAATCCTATTGGATATAGGGTAATATAAGGCCGAAGATTTCGAATTTGGCATTATTAGAAGCGTATATAACTTCCTTCTGCTGCTATTACTGCTTTACAACGTTTTCTCATGCCAATAATAAGATCCTCAAGTTTATTGCTAGTTGTTATATCCCATGCCTCCCGAACTGCTTCTCAAAATTGTTACTTAGGTTTAACAGTGCCTTAGCATCGCAGCAGATAGTCTTATAGATGACAGAAAATTAAGTTGGAGGGTTATTTAGACCTCATGATGCAGCTCGCAGCGTAATTTTACGTATAGGGGTGATGGGGTTGATTGGTGAATTTATTTCGATTGAACCGTGCATTTCGTATTACCTTGGTAGCAGGGTGGCCCATCCGCGGACCCACCTACACTACCTTTAGGTTGAGGGTGTACAAGAGGGTAACATGAATTGGTCAGACACCCCCCTGCTAGTATGGAGAGAAAAAACATGCGGATCGTTAGGGTCCGCCAACGAAAATTTTGACCCGAGTTTATAATAAGCCGATTGATTAACCCAAAGCTTTAATTCAGAACCTTATTATATGTCGATCGGTAGTCCGTGCACCGATTGTAAGAAAAGAATGAGGACTCTGTCTATTGAATGTGGTTCTAAGACCTCCATATATACATGAGAAAGGTGTAGGAAATAGGAAAGACAAGGGGGGTAGGGGGTGGCAATGGAAACAAGGGGTAGGTGACCGAGTCAATGACTGAGTCAATGGGTAGGTAGCTGAGTCGGGTAGTAAGACACCCGATTCAGGTCGACATTATATAAAGTTTAATTAATATATATATATAGATGAGGTTTTCCCGGGGGAGACCCCCTGGACCCCCCCTATATAGAGCTTTTACTTAATTTAGAAGTAGTAGTAAGGCTAAGGCGCCTTAGTTACTGCTAGGTAGCTTGTATAGAGCTTTGGTAGAGCCTTGTGCAGAGCTTTAGTAGAGCCTCGTGCAGAGCTTCGTGCAGAGCTTCGTGCAGAGCTTCGTGTAGAGCTTCGTGTAGAGCTTCGTGCAGAGCTTTATGCAGAGCCTCCGCAGAGCTTTATGCAGAGCCTCCATAGAGCTTGGTGCAGAGCCTCCGTACGCAGAGCTTCGTGCAGAGCTTCGTGTAGAGCTTTTGCTGAGCTTTGGTAGAGCTCCGTGCTCCGCAGAGCTCTTGTAAGCTTTATATCTATATAATATTATTTATGCTTAGGATATTTAAATAAAAGTGGTACCATTTTAAAGCGCTTTACAAGCTCTATAAATCTATACTAATAAAAAAATTATTTATTTAATATTGGGGGGTGTATTACAAGTCTAAGCATATTAGGGGATTTTGCCAAGACTATCCGGAGACTATCCGGATAGTCTCCGGATACTATCAGCTGATAGGTCTATTATCCGAGAGGCCTATCCGGCCTATCCTCCGCAGGTCTGTAAGGTATGCACGGGCGGTAAGTTATTCTGCCGCATTACCAGAGTCTTAAATAAGAGAGGACTGAACGGAGGTAGTGCTTCGGGCTCTGACAGTGGCTTTTTTGCCACCTGATTTTTGGGAACAATATATTGAGTAGGCCGCATAAAATCCATGTCATTGGATATACGGTTGCGCACCATTTTGGTGGTGTATTTAATTGATATTTGATTCGGGAATATTTGATGTTTTGACTGCATGCACGGGCCAAAATCTATAGGCACCTATCGGTGCAAGGGAGGCTATGTGGCTCGTCAACTTCAAACGTCAATTTCGTGCGAAAGGTCCGCCGATCATTAATCGCCGTCTACCATATTGAGACTAGATCAGGGGCATCCCGGCCTTGTATATATATTCATTCTTCTTCGTAGATCAATCTACATATGAGTTCGTTCCTGACCCGGTATTTCCGGTCGACAATACCTATCCGAAACCGTTCGAACTTCTAAATCGTGGATCTATCCGAGCTCATGCTAGATATGAGAATGAGCCCCACGAAAAACTTTGTCTTCGGGTTACTTTCATTTGCCATGAGGTGTCCACGTGTTGTATTCCAAATTGAAAAATATTCCTTCCAATCAAGTGAATTATAATTTATTAGGGAACTACTAACTCTAAACACGATACTAGCAACTGCACCAGTGGTGCCACGAAGCCCACGAATATGCATGGATTACCTACCGAACCATACAAATACAGTCGGAGTAAGCGCGATGGCTCGTAGGTGACTGAGGCGACAATATTGAGTTGGCCCGGCTGCAAAGTCTTCTTTGGGGCTGAGCTTTAACTCCGCCATTTACATGGCATGGCATTCTCAATTGAGATGATTCCATTTGCGAGACTTAGGAAACTTTTGTTTTCATTTCCTATCCCTACATCTCATCGATTCAATGTTACCTATTAGGGTGATCTCAACTTTCACGATGGTCCTCGATCCGTTCTCCGCACTAAGCCTTGCTGGCAATATAGTACAATTCGTCCACTTCAGCAGCTCCATCATCTTCGAAACTCAAGAAATCTATCGATCCGCTGCGGGCGTCTCCGCCGAAAAATTTGAACTTAAGGTGGTTGCTGAAAACCTTAGTGAATTGAGCGATAGACTAAGTACTCCGGGTTTATCTATTTCAACGCAAACAAGAATCCCGCTCCATGCGTGCGGGGCAACGGAAACGAAGGAGGCATCGATATACAGAATAGCTAGTTCGTGCAAGTCAATAGCTAACGAGCTTTTATCCACTGTGGAAGAGTTGGAAGTTGCCAATGGACCTCCGCACAAATGGCGGAGTTTTCGCCAAGCCCTCAAAGCCGTCTGGAAGAAAGACAAGATCAGTGAGTTGCAGAGCAGACTTGACCAGCTTCGGAACCAAATGACCATATATATTGTCTCTAGAATTAGGTGAAGAGTCTTTTTGTAGTCTTTGGGGCATGAGCGTGGGTATCTCTGAGAAGGACCTCTGAGATTCCCGGCTTTCTATCTCCAGTAATTCCTTCATATTTCGGATGTCAGCTAATCGTTTAAGCATAGCGAAGATCAATCAGACGTCCAAAGAACACTGCAATCCCTGCTTGATGAGAGCGCCCGGATGAGCAGCAGTCGGATATGCGAAATTCAAGAGCTCATAGCTCACGTCAAAGATCTCCAGTGCACAATGCCAAAGGACTTTAGCAAGGCCTGCTTGGATAACCTTCGCCAAGAACTCTTAGACGTAGTTTCTACCACTGATAAGATACGGAAAGAGCAAGGAATATTGAAGGGGTTGCATTTTGATTCCATGAAAGTCCGACATTCGAAGGTTGTGGAGGCGCATGCCAAAACTTTTGACTGGATTTTTGCTACACACAGGTTGCCTTCAACTGACCCCCGGTCGAGAATTACGCTTGAAAGATGGCTTCGGTTTGGCCAAGGAATTTACTGGATTTCCGGCAAAGCAGGCTCAGGCAAGTCGACGTTAATGAAATACCTCGACGACAGCCGCGTGACTGAAAAGGCCTTGCTGGAATGGGCTGGAAATGCCCCTCTTATTCGGGGAAGCTTCTATTTCTGGACAGCCGGAACCGAAATGCAAAAGTCGTTAGGAGGTCTTCTTCAATCTTTACTTTACGATATCTTGAACGAGTGTCCAGATCTGATTCCCGTAATCTGCCCGGATCGCTGGAGTTCAAGTCGCTCTGACGCCTTTTCTAGCCCATGGAGACTCAGGGAACTCCACCAATCGTTCAAAACGTTGGAGGCCCAAGACTCAGTTTCTGCAAAATTTTGCTTCTTTGTTGACGGCCTTGATGAATACAACGGGGCTCAATCTGAGGTAATTGAGGCTGTGCAAATTCTTACAACCTCTCCGAAAATTAAGCTCTGTATTTCCAGCCGGCCTTGGCCCTGCTTTGAGGACGCATTTGGCGATCCTAATCGCAGGCTTTACCTTCATGATCACACCAGGGAAGACATCGAGTTGTTTGCTCGATCCAAACTTGAATATTGCGTTGCCCAGGCCACCCTTCGAAATGAAGACCGGCGTTATCAGAAGTTGATCTCCGAGATTGTTGAAGGAGCAGAGGGTGTCTTTCTTTGGGTATCTTTGGTTACACGTTCACTCTGTGAAGGAATAAGTAACGGCGACACTATCGCTCTTCTGCAAACTAGGCTGCGAAAACTCCCTACCAAATTAGAAGCTTTTTTTGAACATATTCTCAACTCCATTGACCAGGTATACCAGGAAAGAATGGCCAAGACGTTCCAGGTTGCCCTTCAGACAGAGGAACCTCTCCATCTGATAATTTATTCCCTTCTCGACGAAGAAGATCCGGACTTTGCTATCAAGCTTCCCTTTCGCAAATTCGGAGATGCTGAGATTCATACCAAATTGGAAAACATGCAAAGGTGTCTTAATGGCCGTTACAAAGGACTCTTGGAGGTTTCCAGTGTTAGCGTCCTATCTCTCCAGTCCAAGGTGGAATTTCTCCATCGAACCCTCAAAGATTTCCTCATGACTGCGAACACGCAGAAGCTGCTTAGATCTCGCACGCACAAATCTTTTAATGCTTGGTCACTTATAGCTAGAGCGTTTCTGGCAAAAGCCAAGGCTATCGATGGGGAGCTTACTAGCGAGATGGTAGGACGCATCACGCATACGGCTAGCCTAGCCGAGAATAAGAGTGGTAGCACCGACCATAAAATGCTCGACCAGGTTGGACATCATTGCCAGCAACAGCTCGGCCTTAGGCGGGACGATCCATTCCTCTCGCGTGCTATCCGAAGCGGACTTGCTTTGTACGTCCGATACCGACTGGACAAACAACCCAATCTAATCAGGTGCCGAAATGTCTTGCTCATGGATGCGTTACGTCCTCGCTTCGACTTCTCATCAGGGAAGCTTGAACTAGCTGTGCTCCTACTTGGTCGTTTTCGTGCCAGAGATTCTATCACTTTCTCTCCACCGTGGGGATACCAGAAGCCTCTGTTCGGAATGGTTCAGATATTGTTGGAACATGGAGCGGACCCGAATCAGCCGTACGGTCATAGCACAATTTGGCGCTGCTTTCTCAAAGCGTATCCGTTTAATTCCGGAGAAAAAGAAGTACATGTGTGCTGGCGGGAATTATTTCATTTACTTCTCCACCATGGCGCGTTTGCTAACGAAATCCATGTTTGGTGTGAGAGTTTTTTCTCGGCACTGGAGTACAAATCCTCGTTAGGTTCGGTTGTGTGCAGAGAAAGCGTAATCCAAACCCTTGAGGTATTATTCCAGAATGGCCTGAATCTGAACCGGAGGTACGAGGATAGCACTATCTGGTTTCGCTTGATGGATATAGGCCATCACATGCAATTTTCGACTATAGAAGCATACGACTTTTGGAAGAAAATTCTCAAATCATGTCTCCTTCATGGCCCGAGTTTGGGCCAAGTATGCCGGGGCGAATGCAATTGGTTTAATGTATTTCTAGGTAATCTAAATGAATTTCGTTGGACGCCTCAACTTGAAAGAACGCTTCGAACTTTCGAAATATTCCTTAGTTATGGCGTAGATCCAAACATGAGTGTTGATGGTAGAACGATATGGGAGCTACTACTCCAGAAAATAGGAACCTTTAGGCATGTTGACGACTATTCTCTCATTCCAGAATTCCTTATATTATTTCTTCGTTATGGTGCAGATCCCTACTCCAAGGGTATCCAATTGTCGCTGCAATGTCTTAATAGCAAACAAAGGGCCTTGGTAACGGACGTTTGGCAAAAGGAAATGAAGGAAGCCGAAGATCGGAATTTGAATTGTATAGCTAGAGGTTAATAATAGAGGACGTTGATTTCACTGTCGAGTCTGGCTGTTCATCAAGCGGACTTTGCATGCTGGCTCGCAGCGCTTCTGCGGTGTAATTCATCCTCTGCCAGGTCTTGAGTCGACAGGCCTCGATGAGAGAGATTTGTGGGGTCCCGCCCACTAAGATCTGCTGGAATATGCAAGGCAAGCACCCCAAAAGTTAGGAGAGCAGAGGAATGCCGGACAGGATCCGGACAGTAACTCTTGGCAGTAACTTTACTGTCCGAATCTTTTCCAAATCATGCGGAAACTTGGGCGGTGAGGTAGCCAAGACACTACTCAAGCACCTATTTTACTAGTAAAAACCATATAAATATAATGTTCACTAATACCCCCTTACCCCAGCATGCCCCGCAGGCTGCTGCACGGTTAAACGGATGTGCACATTACTGCCAAGATTCTTAACACCGCTTATTGTGGTTTGCAAAAGTGTTGCGAAAATCAAATTAAGCGAGCCACGCACACACAACATCGACTTTTGGTGAGTTTACCATACAAATCGTATGCCTGCCACGCCTGATACACTTATACTTGCCTTTTATGCCGAAACGAATCCCTCAATGGCAGCTTTATTAAATTCTGGTAGCTTTTCTATTTGATTGGTCTATTAAGTGTATTACAGCAGCTATAAAGTTACACCTTTTAACTATATACCGAATCCAGCTTAATCTTGACCTCTATAGGGAGGCATACCCCCCCCCTAATCTTAAGATTGGGCGGCCGAGAGCTATAGATAAGGCATATAAGAAAGTTCGTGATATATAATGTTATAGTGTTGAGTGTGCTAATATTTTATATAGGCCCTTATTGCTTATCTAGAGGACCGCCTAACTGCCTTCCTTAACGAAATGGCCTAGTTTCTATGGGACGATTATAATATTATAGCATCCTTTTTATCAAATTGGCGAACTCTCCAACGTAATAGGTGGAGTAGAAAGGTAGTATAAAGGAGAGTATAGGAGCGCTCTAAGGACCTACATGCTGCATAAAAAGAACGCCAATATATATAGAATATTAATCACCTTATATTTATTAATGAATTAGGCGCCAATAAGAGGACTAGGTATAAGAAGTTCGGCTAGAGCCCTATAAACGTTCCTACAATTAATACTACATTAATTAAGCGGTTAGAACGTTGGAGTATTCTTTCTACCTATATAGTTAACGGCTACCTCCCTAGGACTCTTATCTAGCAGGGCTTAATAACTGCTAAAATATTTAACGCCTGGATTAAATCTACAGTTCTACCACATTATATTCCTGGCTATACAATCTTAGTATTAGATAACGCTTTAATATATAAAAACCAGGTAAGGAAATAATCGCGTATATAGTAGAGCTATATATTCTAACTAGTAGATATAGGAATTTATAAACCTCTATACGGCTACCTAAATCTATATTAAATATCTTCCTCCCTATTGCCCAGAGTTTAACCCAATTAAGCTTTCTTTTTACGATCTAAAGGTGTGGATTTGATTAAACTCTAATACAATTAAGGACTATTAAAGCTTTGGTACATTCCTGCAGTTTAGTGTATAGTGTATAGGGTTATATTACTTAGCAAAAGGATACTTTTGGCGGGCTAGCTACCTAGTAAAGAACTAGTTAGGGACGCAATCTTTTATAATTTGGTGCTGGGTATATAAAAATTAATAACTTACTATCCCTTTTATATTACTCGAAATGTCTTAAGTTCACGCCTTAGTTGTAGTAGGAGACCTACTACAAGGCCTAACTTCTCCTCCCATACCTACTCGCTTATCCCTATACGCAAGGCCTCTAAGTTATAGAAGTTCTTAATAAGTATATCAAGAATAGATTCTAGTTTAGTTTAAAGCTTTAGTGTTATCTAGCTAGGCCATTTTCTTACCCAGTTAAAGAATT
>Ga0307507_10001145_pt1 | contig 58828 bp, 14 predicted proteins | sample 7_EM_MG_FD_207223 | JGI IMG/M metagenome (GOLD analysis project Ga0307507, IMG submission 207223) | Populus trichocarpa ectomycorrhiza microbial communities from riparian zone in the Pacific Northwest, United States - 7_EM | ecosystem: Host-associated > Plants > Roots > Unclassified | place... | reverse complement strand
GCAGAATTCGGCAGTTAGAGGTCCTTGAAGTTGCCAGTTAGCAACTCCGACAGTAGAGACGGCAGATTGCGGCGGAATACGGCAGATTGCTGTTAGATTGCCGTCTCGTGGTCGGTCTCCGGTTGTTCAGTTGGTGGAAATAGGTGGACGTGTGTAAGGTGTTACGGGGGTGTCCCGTAACACTATTGCTCTTATAAAAGACCCTAAGTTTTACGCTTAAACTAAGCATATTACTCTCTAACATTACTTTATTTAGGAGAAGGTTATAGACGGAGATATTAAGCTGGAATATATATAAACAAGTCGACAAATGGCTAATAGTTTTACTAAGGCGCTGCCAAAAGATGCATTCTATGCATTCAGAGATGCTTTAGGTTTAGAGAGATATTAACATCTTTTATGACCTTTATATTATTACCTATATTTAGCTTAAGGGGGGCTGTTAAAGTGGGTTCTAGTTAGCGTATATTACTTCTTGTTAGGTAAAACCTCTGACACTCTTCTATATAATTGTCGCTTCCCTACCCTCTTAGATAAGTATGCTCAATAAAAATCATCATCAAACTATACCTATTTTAACATTTTTTAAGCTCGTTAAAGGCCTGCCTATATATAGCGTTAAAGTAGAAGGGCTGGTCTTTCCTAGTAAGATGGTTAAGAGGCTGGGAGATCCTACTATAGTCCTTAATAAAGCGTTAGTAGAAGTTACAGAAACCTAAAAATAATTATACCCCCTTTATGGTCCGTGGGGGTATCTACTGGTTAATTACAGCCGTTTTTTCTGGGTCTGCCTTAATTCTATCCATACTGATAATAAACCCTAAGTACTTAGTGCGCTTAATACTAAATTCTAACTTCCTAATATTAGCCTAGAGACCAGCTTCGTGGAGCCGTTATAGGACTTTATAGATATACTCCTTATATTCTAGTTTATTCTTAAAGTAAATTATAATATTATCTAGGTAGGCTGTATAGAAGTTATCAAGGTAGTTAAAGAGTATGTTATTTACATACTATTGGTATATAGCCAATCTATTGGTCAGTCTAAAAGGTAGTACTTTGCATTTATATAATCTATAGCGGGTTTAAAATGTAGTAAGATCCTCTAATCCAGGGTCTATCCTAATTCAGTAAAAAGCCTAGCGGATATTAAGCTTTGTAAAAATCTTAGCCTTATTTATATGGGCCAGTATTTCTTTAAGTAAGGGCAGCGGATATTAGTCCTTGCGGGTTATATAGTTTAGTTTATAGTAGTTAATATAGAAACAGAGTCCGCTATTTAGCTTTTTTACAAAGAGAATAGGTAAGGCAAAGGGGACTTAGCTAGGCTTAATAAAGCCCTTATTAAGGTTATTAATAATGTACTACTTAGTAGCCTATAGCTTATTAGTAGATTGCTGGCGGAGGGGGCTATAACTAAGGGTGTTTTCTTTGTCGGGCTCAATCTCAATCTTATAGTCGTATAGTTAGTAAGGTGGGAGTATATTAGACACTACCTTAGAGAATATGTCCTTAAATTCCTAGTATTGGTAGGGTAGTTTCTGTTCCACTAGCTCCTTATCTATAAGCTTACTTTCCCTACTAAGCTAGTTATAGGCCAAGGCTTCCTTATCTTTAATTATCCGGTCAATTTCGTATAAGCTAGTTATAAAGGTAATAGTGTTAGGCTGTTTTAAGTTCTGGTAGAACCCTATGGCACTAATATAGCAGATATTAACTAGTAGGAGGTTTATAGGTTTCTTTACAGACGTTCCATAGACTGTATTTTGTAGTAGAGGGTTTATAACCCTCTTTAGCTCCTGTTCCATTTTCCATAACTTATCCTTTTAGTCTATACGTTTAGTATAGCGTCTAATATTCCTTACTATCCTTATAGCTATATAGGGCCTAAGCCAGCTAGCTAATTACTAACTTCCTAGGGTTTTAGTGCTAGTAGTGCGATATTAGTAGTCTAGGGGCAGCGTAGTATACGGACCCGTTATAAATTAAGCTGTACGTCTTTCTTAAAGGCCTGGTCCCTATATATAGCATCGGCCTAGTAAACGGTATCTATCTATAGCCACATAAGATTTTCCATTATAATGCTGATTTCTTTTATAAAAGAAGGTATTGGGGGTAGGGTTTTAGGCCAGACAAGCCGTCTAATTTATATATCGAGCTATAAGCCTAGATAGGCTAGCTATTTTCTTCCTAAGATTATATCGTGGTTTCCTAGATCCGTAATAAAAAAGGGGATGTTATACTGCCTTCGTCTATCTACACGGAGGTAAATCCGCAAGATAGTTATAATAGGTGGTCCTATCCATCCGTTATACCCGCGAATAGGAATTAGTTTGGGCAGTTCCTTAAGGGGTATATTTAAAAAGTTAGCCAGTTTTACAGTACACTGTGTGTCTATTAAGGCAAAGGCGTTTACTCTAGAGTTAGCCAAAGCAGAGGTTAAAACTTAATATCTATTACGGAATAAAGTATAAGGGATAGTGCAGCTTCTTCCACCAACTAGCCAACCTAGATTAATATATAATATGTTAATTCCTTTTAACCCTAGAGAGGAGTTTTACTCTAGGGTTCCTCTTTTTCTAACTTTATACTATCCTCCTAAATTAATAGGACCTCGTTTATCTTTGCCGCTATTAGGTAGTTTTTTATAAAGTGGTCTTTCTGGCTATATAAGAAGCAGGCTCCTTAATTACTAAGGGCTTATTTATAGGGGTTGCTATACATAGGCCAAGTCTATACTAGGCCTATAGTAGGACTAGCTGCACAACTAGTTGCTAGATTGACAGTAGGCTAAACGGTTAGTACTATAGGAGTTGCGGCCCGTACTAGGGCACTATTAGCTGTTCTCATTATGCCTTAATTCAATAGAGGCCTTGATTAATAGCTAGGCAGTAGTCCGTAAGTACCTTCAGCGTCTATATAGTGGTAAAAACTGGCAGTATAGTGCGCTATAGGTCTAGGGTAAGCTTGTCAAAGAGGTCTAGCATTAGGTCTTTATAGGGGATTTAGACTTAGCCAGCTAAGTGCAAAAAGCAGGTCTAGAAGGCTAAAAAGGTCTCTATTGTTTTTATATTAAGGGCTTTGTAATCAAGGCGGGCGTTCTATATCTTAAAGGGGTCTTTATAAATAGAAGATAGGTGTAACGGAACCTTATAGTAGGAACTACGGTGGGTCCTATTATTAGGCTAGGTATATAGGTAAGAACAAATCAACAACATAATAATAACTAGTGGAGTAGTTACCTAACAGATTAACTCCAATTGTATTCTAAGATTCACTATAAGGAGAGAACTATCTATGGTAGGGACTAAGGTCCTTTAAATACACAACCATACTCCTAAGAAATCCTCTCTTGTACATAAGGTACGTGTTATACGTATTATACATAGACGTATACTGCGTATACTCCGTATACTACGTATAACATTATATAACTCGCTTACCATTCCTCGTTATATAGTTCCACCGGTTCTATCCTAGACCATACCTGTATTAACCAACTAGCTTCCTGCAACTCTTCCCTAAGTAGTTATAATATTGTACTTAAAGCGTCTATAACACTATCTCCCTCCTCTTTATCTTCGTCCTTAAAGATTCCTAATATCTCCAAGTCGTCCACTAGAGGTATAATATCCGTTTAATTAGTCTAGTTAATATCCTTGCTTATTATACCTAAAGCCTCTTCCTCTTTATAAGCGCAACGTCATGCTCGCACTATGGCTGCTATACTATCGCTTAGTAAGATAATATCGTCTCCATATTCTCATTATATAAAAGTGGGGTTGGTGTATGTTACTATAGCAAGTCCCTTATCTCAACAACCCTTATCTTGCTTAGAGTGCACAAAAGCAAACATTTAATTGTCTTATAATATTCGCTCTATTTCTAACGCTAAGTATGCGCGTCCTATAACTCTTAACAGTCTTCAAGTTCCCTAAGTAACTTATTATAGGGTCTTATATTTAATCTACCACTACAAAGCTTAAGTCCGAGTTAGCCGCCGTGTATACCAAACTCTACTATTCTGCTAAAGAGACCGCTCGGGCCCTTAAGGCTTAACATCACTCCTTTAAGTCTTAGCAGGTTGCGTTCGCTCAGTTAACCCATCTTAAAAAGGTTTATAAGAAGGTCCGTTTTAAGAAATAGAAACTAGTTTAACAGGGTCTTAACAAGCTAGGTAATAAAAGGACTAGCTCTCCTTCTATAAGAGAAACAACTCTAAGTAGCTCGGTAATTGCTCCTCTTAGGTCCCCCTTAGGTAACTTATTCTTTGGCAATTCTTTTTCTATACTCCCTAACCTGCTTTCTTTTAATACTCCTTTACCTTTCCCATAGCGTTCTCTAGGTTGCTTAGTGGTTCCTAGATAGTCTCACTATAGCCTATCCACTTTACTTTATACCACGTTTTGTTATCTATATCTTTATAACTAATAATCTTTAAAACTTGCCATTTATCTTTCTCTTATCCTCTATACGTGTCTACCTTATAGACTAGTGGCTTAACATTCCCGTATACTGGCTCTAGCATTGCGATATATTATATAGGGTAGATCTTCATTTTAGCTAGTAGGTTCAACTTATACGTAACTAATAAAATTCTTTACACAATTTTAAAGGGTCCTAGTCTAACATAGTTTAACTTCTTGCTTAATTATCAACTTTTAAAATTTTTATATAGTAGCCACACTTGATCTCCCTCCTTAAGATCTGGTCCCTTAGATCTCTTAGCGTTATAGTACCTTTTCATTTGTTTTTATACTAGTTTAGCTATTTCCTTAAGGTCTTTATAAAGATTTATTAACGTCTCCATTCTTTATTTAGCTGTGCTACTCATCTTTTTTGCTTAATGTGGTAATAACGATGTTCTTAGTTCATACCCATAATTCGCCTTAAATAGTAATATCCCCATTCCTTCCTATGGTGTTGCGTTATATATAAACTGTATAACTAGTAATAACAATACCTAATTATTTTATGCGTAATTAATATAGTGCCTTAAATACTATTCTAGTGTCTAGTTTAGTCTTTCCGTTTATCCATCCGTCTGCGGATAATATGCTATAGACGTTACTGCGCAAACCCCTTATTCCGCCAGAAATACTTCCTAAAATACTGCTATAAATCTTAGATCTCTATCTAATATAATCTTGTCTAGTGCTCCATATCTTATAAATACTTCTTTTATATAGATTCTAGCGACATCTTCTACTAATATCTCTTTAGTGCACGCTATAAAGTATCCCTACTTTATTAGCTTGTCTACTATTACTAAAATCGCGTCATAATCTTATCCTATAATAGGATCTCTTAACTTTGGTAACTTAATAATAAAGTCCTATAATATAACTTCCCATGGTCTTCCTGGTACTTTAACAGGTTATAGCCCTCCATATAGCTTATGCCTTATTAGTTTATTCCTTTAGTAATTTAAACATTTCTTTATAACTTGTCTTACTAGCCCCTAGATTCCTTAAATAATATACTCCTCTTAAAGCCTTAATACTAGTCCTGTAGACCTATTGTGTCCTTATATTATTCCCTTGTGGAATTCCTTAATAAATTCTTCTGCAATAGACTTAGGCATATATATTGCTTCTCTGTTTTTATATTGCTTTAAGTCTGGATCCTCTACCTATGCTTCCTAGATCTTCTATATCTAATTACTCTCTAGTAACTTATAAATCTGACTTTCCTTAGTTGCTATAATCTTTAGATAATTATACCTAATTAATCCGTCTTAATCCACTTGTAATAAAGCTCCTAATAGCTTTTTATCACTTTATAGTTCAGCCTTTCTGCTTAAAGTGTCTGCTTGTGCGTTGTCTGTACCCTTAGTATACTAAATTTTAAAATAGTATTCTATAAGCATTTCCGCCTATCTAACCTGTCTTTAGTTGAGTTCCTTTATTATTAGGAATCCTATAAGGTTCTTATAGTCCGTCTTAACCATAAATAGTTTCTCTATTCCTTGTAAGAATGCTCTCTATTCCTTAAGTGCTGCAACTATACCTAACAACTCCTTATTATAGATATCATAGTTTAACTCTAGTGGTGTCATTTTTTAACTATAGTACGCTACTGGATGCTATACGTCCTGGTGCTTCTATAGCAAATATGCTCCTAGTGCAAAGTCTAATGCGTCTGTCTTAACAACCGTCTCTAACTTTGGTTGATAGATCTTAAGGATCAATTCCTAGGTAAACAACCCTTTAAGTTCCTAAAATAGCTCCCTTTATTCGCTACCCTAAACCTACAGTTCCTCTTTCTTCATTAGCCTTGTAAACAGCTCAATGCTTTTTAACCACTATGCTATAAACCTCCTATAGTAGTTACAAAACCCTAGAAACAACCTTAACTATATAACGTTCTCTGGTTCTTGCCAACTCACTATAGCTTTGACTTTCTTTAGGTCCATACTAATCTTTCCTAGTTTAATAATAAATCCTATAAAATCGGTCTTTCTTATAAAGAACTCGCATTTCTCAATTACTACCAGTATCTGTTCTTCCTATAGTCTCTTTAAGACCCACTTAACGTATTCTCTATGTTCTTCCTTACTCTCTAAGTAGATAATAATGTCGTCAAGGTATACTATAATAAACTTATCTAAGTGTTCTTCTAATACACTATTAATTCGCTTCTGGAACGTTGCTAGTGCGTTTATAAGCCCGAATTGTATAACTAATAGTTTATATAGTCCTTCCTTTAACCTAAAGGCTGCCTTCTATTTGTCGCCTTCCTTAATCCTAATCTAATAGTATACCCACCTTAGATCTATCTTTATAAAGATCTTTACATTACCTATCCTATCTTAGATCTCGCTAATTAAGGGTAAAAGATACCTATCCTTCCTAGTAATGCTATTTAACTGTCTATAGTCTATATACATCCTAAGTTTTCCGTTTTTCTTTAGGATGAATAGTACTGGATATTCTGCTGATAACTGCAATGGTCTAATATATCCCTTACATAAGTTCTCCTGGACAAACTCCTTAAGCGCTACTAACTCCGTTTTAGTAAGCTTATAGATTGGAAAGAACTTTAAACTCATTCCCTCTTCTAATTCTATTTTATAGTCCTATGCTGCATACTCTAACAGCTTTTTACTTTTTAGTGACCACAACTTTTTACCATACTTATAGTATCTCTTTGGTACACAACTTAAGCCTTACTCAGTCTCTTTGTATATCGCTTCAACCTGGTACTATACCAACTTGGTTTGCTGTTACACTTTATATTATTAAGTATTCTTAATATTAACCTAACCTGTAACCCAATTAATCTTTAGATTGTACTCCTGTAACTAAGGCATTCCTAGTATCGCCTCGTCCTATCCTAATAGTAGGATATCAAAAGACATTCTAACTGGTCTTCCTTTAATAGTTAACTAAATAGGTCCTATTTCAAGATTAATAATACCTCCTTTATAGGCTATCTAATCTCCTAAAATTGTTATAAGTGGATATAGGTGTTTCTTCTATCTATATAGTAACCCCATCCTTTCTACTGCCTTTGGTAATATATAGTTCCTAGTTACTCTACTATCTACCAACGCTTTAAACTGCTAATCTTGCTATTTAGCTTATAAATTTAGGTGTCGTCCTTAAATTCCTTTAAGGGTCTAAGGCTCTAACACTAGTTCCCTCTGGTCCCATATACCTCCCCTTTTCCTAACTATTGGCCGCTAAATCCTATCTATACTTAGTCTAACTTAGGCTAATACTTAGTTTATTTCTTTTCCTCTATATACTATAGACAAGTGTTCTCTAGGCACTCCCACCACTATTATCTATCTAAGCACTCTTCCGTAAGGAATCTTCCTGGTTAAAGTATTAAGTCCCCTTAACCTTATACTTCTACTAGGTGCTATCTATATATATACTTAGCATTTCTAAACCGCTTTTCCTCTGGTGCCTAATATATTCTTACTAGGTACTTCCAGTTCTTATCTTTTGGTGCTCTATATATATTATACATGTTATCTACATAAGCTATCCATAATAGTGTATAATACGCTATATATTTTAGGTTAACTCTTAGTTTATCTTTGTCCTTAAGTTTAAACCTATACCTGGTTGACCTAACTACTAGTATTTCTACTGTGGGTACTAAGATTTATCACTTACTTCTCTAGTCCCTGGATCCTTCTTCTAGGTTCCTTAATGTTATAATCAACGCTCCTTTAATATGACTTATGCGTTTTTCCGTAATAGGTTAGTCTTAGACAACTTTTTTGTCTAGTTATATATAGAAATCTACCTATTTATTGTTGTGTCGTTGCCTATACCACTTTCTGTACAACTAGTTTAGTATATATAGTTTATCTATTAGAAAGTACCTTATCATCGCTGCATTATAATATCCTTTAGTATGTCTTTCTTTAAACCTAGTTAGGATATCTAGATCCTCTTCTTATTCTAGTTTATCTAACTACTTTGCCCTAGGTATCCCTGCACTTAGCCTATTAGTAATTCTTTATATAGGTGCTCTGTCCCTTATACAACCTAGCATAGCTAACCTCTTATCTAGCTTTTGCTCTTGCTATGCGATAATTCTTATTCTAAACTTATCTATAGTTTCTTGTTTTCTGCGTCTTGCAGCTAGATTCTTATAGTCGTTTTTTTTTTAATCCTGGTATTAACTGTTTAATCTTTAGGCTGAATACTGCGTTTACCTAGGATTGCTGACATTCTTATTCGTTCCCTAAACTTGTAGTTCTTAAACTTACGTCCTATACTTATTTGTTTATCGCTAAACTAAGTCACTGCCCTTTCCCATCGGTTTTTGTCCGTTATGGGTTCTTAGGTGTGTCTCATCTTATCTTAAAAATCTTAAGCTTTTTTTATCTCTTCTTAAGAATCTTAAGCCTGTGGCCTTTTACCTTTATTAAGTAATGAGCTAGCACTAGCAGTTGTCTACTTACTTAGTTTCTTCTAAATATTACTCCTATCGTCTTATAAAGCGATGGAAATTGTATCTAACGGTATTATAATACCTATTATTAAACCTTATTCTATAATGGTCTTAGTTTCTGCTTCTATTTTAACCTCTTTAAGGTTTATATGCTCCTAGTAAGCTGCTCTTATTGCCTTATTATTGGTAAATGCTTTGCCTATGTTAAACTTATCGTCCTTAATGTCTAATCTATAAGCTGGTTTGTTGGTTCCTCTAAACTTAGATAACAATGGCTCCTATAGCTAATAGCTTACGCCATACTTAGCGTCCTTATAAATTTGGTATGTGTTATTATAATAATACACAAAACTGTTAATTAAACACTCTTTTATTCCTTATAGTGCACTATCATCCCTCTGTATATACGTGCTGTCTGCTAGTCTAGTTCCCTTTACCGCGTGGTTACTCTAACCACCTTTACAGTCTCTGGCAAAATAACCTTGTTTTTTGTAATTTATATAAGCTCTATCTTTAAACCACTTTTCTTGCTGTAGAGTCCGCCTAAACGTCTTCTACTGCTAAGATCCCTAGTTTGGCCTCTGCTCCTGGGTCCTTTAATTACTAGATCTTTAACCTCTGGGTTTCTATAGTTTCTTTCCCCATTTTTAGGTTTCTTTGGTACCGCTTAGGTCCATTAGCTCTGCGCCATTCCATGGTTTTTAACTCTATATCTATTATTGCGTACTCTGCGCCTTATATAACTATAGAACTCTGTCTTGCCCTCTCTTAGCTTGTTCCCTTTAATAGATCCTATTATTAATCTTTATTAACTGGTCTATTAACTCCCTTAGAGTATCCGCATCTTTTATTAGGATAATTGCGTCCTGGACTTTAGCCTTAAGTCCCTGTTTATACTATGCCATAAGCGCCCTATTATTCCACTCAACCTATATGGCTAGTGTTTAAAACTATGTTGTATACTTAATTGCTAAAGTGCGTTGTACTAAGTTCTAAAGCTTTTGTTCCGCTATAGTTATAGCCTCTAGGTCTCTAAATATCTGTGTTAGTTGTTTTGCGAACCCGTTCTAACTGGTAAATATATACCGTACGTCCTGGTTAGTAGTTGTTATGCTATTAGCCTATATTTCCATAAGATATGGTTTAAACTACTTAAGTACCCTCCCTGTTAGGAACAACCCTATATAGGCTACTTAATCTAACGATATTGCTAACTTCGCTCCTTCCTGCATTACCTTAAAGTATATCTACGTAAGAAATACCTTGAGCTTTAACTTCTCTCCTAAGAACCGTTTGATTGAAGGTAGCTTAATTTTTGCTGCTCTAATTCCATTAATGCGTTCTTTAAATATCCTATTATTGTCTTATAAGTGATTAACCATTTCCTATAACTAACCTCGCGTAACCACTTGAGAATCTATATCTGCTATATTGACATCTCCCGGTCCTAAGGTTGTGGCTATTGTCGACGCCGTTATAACTGGTGCTTTAGGTGGTATGTTATTCGATCTTGTTTAATACCATAACCTTAGTAGTAAATGTGTAACGGAACCTTGTAGTAGGAACTACAGTAGGTTCTATTATTGGGCTAGGTATATAGGTAAGAACAAATTAACAATATAATAATAACTGGTGGAGTAGTTGCCTAATAGATTAACTCAAATTGTATTCTAAGATTTACTACAAGGAGAGAACTATCTATAGTAGGGACTAAGGTCCTTTAAATACACAACCGTACTCCTAAGAAATCCTCTTTTGTATATAAGGTACGTGTTATACGTATTACACGTGGATGTACACTGCGTATACTCCGTATACTGCGTATAACATTATGTGACTCGCTTACTATTCCTCGTCATATGGTTCCACCGGTTCCATCCTGGACCGTGCCTGTATTAACCAACTAGCTTCCTGCGACTCTTCCCCAAGTAGTTGTAACATCGTACTTAAAGCGTCCGTAACAATAGGTGGTCAATTATTTCTTCTTTAGAGAGGAAGGGGTCTACCAAGTCCTAGGCGTATTGCGGACGTAGATACGTCTATACATTACCGCCGGTACGGCCAAAGACGTAGGCCATTTTAGCTTAGGTAGTAGGGAAGTAGTCCGTATTAACTTCGAGTTTATCTTACAGTTAAAGCTTCTAGTTGTTAAATATAGGGTTAGTTCCGTCTGTAAGTAACAGGGGGTCCGCAACCTTCGCGGACCGCGACAATGCTAATGCTGTACATTAGGCTAAGGCCTTAAGGACATAGTAAGTCTCTAGGTATCTAATAACTCCTTATTAGGTATAGGGGTGTCTCTAGTTTTAAGCAGCTCTTAAAGCCATTTAATTTCGGCATTAGCTGCTACGAGCTCTTCCTAGGGGGTTAAGACGGCGACTGTTTTACTATTAGAGGTATTTGCGGGTCCTACAGCAGCTTTGCCAGCTACTGTATTTCTTAGCATAGTGGTAGGGGTATTAGGTAATTTCCGGTATTTGTTTATTTCCTAGGGGTTCTGGTCCATGCGTATCCTATTCTTAGGTTTCGCGTTCTATTTATGTTCTTTTGGTTCTTAGGGGTCTATCCTGTCCTTATAGTCCTGGTAATGTCCTTAGGGTCCTATCCTATGTCCTTGTCCTATATCCTTGTCCTATTCATAGCCTTATAGATATATTTAAGTTCCTTCTTAAAAAAGAAGAGTAGAGACAAGCTTTAGATAATATTAGCGACTTAGTTAATCGAGGTATAAGTACAGCAAGAGGGTCGCGTAAGCCTATATAATTATATTGTCTATAAATAAGGATCCAAAGCTAAAGAAAGGAAATAAGAAAAACGGAAGCACCGCTTAAAGTTATATACAATCTTCTGGTCACGTGATAGCAACTTGCCGCAACTTGCTATTACGTGACGGCGGTTTACAGCAATCTAACGGCAATTTGCCAGTGCCGTAACAATTAGTAGAGGCGGTTTATTTTTTTATCTAGGTAATGGGTTGTTTATAACTCTTTATAGCTTATTTAGCAAGAAAATAGAGTAGACCTTAATTAAATTTAAGAGCTTTACTTTATATAAGTTGCCTCTCTTCTTAAGGACCTTATATAGTTCTACTATTTAATAGTCTAGCTTACGGCTAGGACGTTCTGTCTTTTAGTATTTTATTATAACTTAGACCTTATTGCCTACGGTAAAGTTAGGCTTACGCCTATACTTATTTACCTGCTATTTTATTAATTTCTAGGCCTTTTTTAGGTTTATATAGGCTACTTTCTAGGCTTCTTCTAAGCGTTTAGCGTAATGCCTTACTTCCTTATAAGATAGTTTTTCGCATATAGTTTATGGCCCTTCTGGTCTTTTCTAGTTAAAGCTTATATAAGGTAAATACTCCATTTCTAGTTAAATAGGTACAAATCCTATAGAGTTATAGGGTAGGGTAGCCTAGGCGTAGTCTATTAGAGGTATTAGTTCGGCTTAATTATCCTAGAAGTAGTTAATAAAGGGTTAAAGTTGCTGGTCTAAATACTAGTTTATAATCTCCGTTTAGCTGTTTATCTAGGGGTAGTATACTATAGAAAGCTTTAGCTTAATGCCTAAGATCTAGGTAAACTTGTTTTAGAAAGCTAATATAAACTATAGCCTAGAATTGGATATAATAGTATCTAGTGGTCCGTAAATTTAGTAGATGTAATAGATATATAGTTAGGCTGCCTCCTTAGTATTAATATTCTTATAATAAGGGATTAAGAATAGGCGCTTGCTAAAGCGTTTAACTATAACTATAGCTATATTGTATCTATTACGGTTTATAGGTAGCTTATAGAAATCTATAGAGATATACTGCTAAGGGCGCTTAGGTATTAGTAGTGGGTTTAACAGTTCTGGGGTCTTATCTTATGGAATTATAAACCTATAGTAGTTATTGCAGTTTTATATATAGCGATTAATATCTATAACTATTCTAGGCCAGTAGTAATAGTTACTAATAATCTTATAAGTCTTATTTTTTCCTAGGTAGGCCGTAGAGACTTAAGTATATACTTTAGTAATAATCTAAGTCCGTAAGTTCTGTTTCTTTACTACCGCTAGCTATTCGCAGTACTTAAGAAGTCCGTTTTTAAGGGACTATAGGCTTATAGCGTCCTTTGTCTTTTTAGAGTACTTCTATAGAGAAGGGGCTATGCGGTTTGTATACAGTAGTTTATTAATAAGGTTAAGTTCTATATAGTTAATAGGATATATCTTGGCGTCTAAAGAGTCTATATTTAGCTCTGCCCATATCTAGCTGTTAAGGTGTTCTGGTTATAATAACGTCTAGGTCCATAATAAGATTTTTGCAGCTATTTAGTTGTTTAGGTCCTGTTTACGCCTTATAAGGGCGTTTATACGGTTTATAGCGCTTAGCTAGTATATAATTAGGAAGTTAAACTAGGATAAGATATCTACCTAGTATACCTGCCGGGCTATAAGGGCCTTTATTATTATAAAATATTCTAAGGCCTTATAATTAGAAACTACCTAAATAAGCTTAGGGGTCCCTTCTAGCTATATATACTAGTGCTAAAAGCTAGAGATAATAGCCAGCATTTCTTTACTATAGATGTGGTAGTTTAGCTTAGCGTCTACTATAGTCTTTAAATAGTATGTAATAGGGTGCTATTCTTTATTGGGCTACTTCTAGAAATAAAAGCTAGCTATTACGTTGTCTAAGGCAATAGTTTCTAGTATAGAGGGCCGTTTTAGGTTAAAGTAGGCAAGCAGGGAAGCGGAGACCAGTCGTTTCTTAAGCTTATTAAAGGCCTGCCTATATATGGTGTTAAAGTAAAAGGGCTAGTCCTTTTAGGTCAGTGGCTAAGGGGCTAAGTGATTCTACTATAGTTCTTAATAAAGCGTTAATAGAAGTTATAGAAATCTAAGAAGGACTACACCCCCTTTACAGTTCTTAGGGAAACCTATTAGTTAATTATAGCCGTCTTTTTTAGGTCTGTCTTAATTCCGTATATACTAATAATAAATCTTAGGTACTTTATACGCTTAACTCCAAATTCTAATTTCCTAATATTGGCCTAGAGGCCAGTTTTATAAAGCCATTATAGGACCTTATAGACGTGCTCTTTATATTCCAATTTATTCTTAGAGTAAATTATAATATTATCTAGGTAGGCCGTATAGAAGTCGTTAAGGTAGCTATCATGGAGTAAGTACAAGTGGTGATAATATATAGTGAAGTAAATACTATTAAGCTATATACATAAACTGTGTAATAAAGTCAAGACGTTACGTAAGGAGAGAAGGTAAGGAAACGGGAAGAAAGGGTATATATCGTTAGTTTAGTTGCTTAGTCAATACGTACACGGAGCAGAATAGGATTTAAGTAGCGGTCTTGGCAGAACTTAGCAGGATTTAGTGGACCTGGCAGAATATAGCAGAATGCGGCAGATTGCCGTCAGATTGCCGTAGATTGCCGGCAAATTGCCATCAGATTGTTATCTCGCGGTTAGTCTCTTCTTGCTACGTTAGTGGAAACAGGTAAAAACAGGTGGACGTATATAAGGTGTCACGGAGGTGTCCCATAATAGTACCCCCCCTTTAAACTCGAGCTTCTGCGAGATAGGGCTATAGTAGTTCTAGGTGGAGTTCGTAAAAGTCTTCTACGGCTTATATAAGTCCTATAGAGTTAGCGGGTTCCTATAAGGGCTTAATAAAGCCTCTCCATTTCGTAAGGTATATATATTTGCGTTTCCGGCCCGCGAAGCCCTACTGCACGCGTCCACGTCGCCGCGGGTGGAAACATCATCAGGAACCAGTTCCTTACGATAGCCAAGTGCAGAGGCGATGGTAGAGAGCCGCCGCAGCGCGTGCAGCGCGCTGGTGATGCGGCTCTGTGGTGTTGAGCCTGCGACGCGTATTCGGAGCATCGCCCTCAACAACACCAGGAGCCCTACTGCCTCCGCTTAGAGCTCTAGTTCTACCATCTAGGGAGGCCTATCAAGGGAAACTGGGATATGAAAACCACCCGACGTATGACTACCTGGCTCGCAGCCAGGCCCGAAACTGGCCTTATCCAGCCAGTCGACGTGGACGCGTCCTAGGCGTACAATAGGACACCCTTAGGCTTGCACTAGTTCTGAGATTGTAAAGGGAACGCGGTGAGGGCGTAGGGAACCTCTTTTTATAAGAACTTGTTAAGGTTAACGCGTCGCAGATACTTTGTATGAAACTTGTTAAGGCCCCAAGGCCACCGCGAAGAACTTATTAAGGCCCTGCCTAGAGAACTCGTTAAGGCCCCTCTATAAGGGCCTATCTGATATCTGGTATATCCAGGTGACTTAGAAGAGGGTCTTAATAGGCGTGGTGTGCGCGACCTGGACGATGACAGCAACGCAACAGCGACGCGACGGCGACCAGACGGCTTAATGAGGTAGAAACACGGGCAAAGCTCTAGGCAGCGGAAACACAGGCCAGCTTCGACGGCCCTATAGCGTTTGACCTATGGTCGACCTATAGGTGACTTACAGGAGGGTCTTAATAGGCGTGGTGTACGCAACCTGCGCATATATATATGGGGGAGGCTCTAAGGAAACACAGGCCAGTTGTATAAGGACTCGACAGTTAGAGATATAGGCCAGCTTATAAAAAGGGGGGATATAAGCTTGGTTAGCAGAATAGGGTAGGGTAGGTTGCCTAGTATGGGACCTAGTCTATAACCTATTCTATAAGATACGGTCGGCCTGTTATAAGGAGACTCTTATAGGCAACACGAAACGGGAACTGGCAGTAGTATAGGGTGTAGCGCCCCTATACTACTAGTAGTCTCTCGCGGGGCGTAGTGTGTAGAAGCCACTGCTAGCTCTAGGGACCTTACCCCTTAGCTAGGCTCTGACCCCTAGTGCACCTAGTAGGTAGGCAGGATTACGTCCTGGCCAGAGAGACTACTATGTGGCTTAAGAGAACGGATGCGCGTGTCAGTATACCAATAGATAGGACTGCTCGCTAGGGCAGTACGCTAGTAAGGTACGCTTAAGGAGCAAACAGGAGTTACTTAGGCGGGAGAGGTTTTAGCTAGGCCTTGACCATAGAAGGTGTGCCTATCTACATTATAGGATGCAGCTACGACGCCCTTATAGGATTACGCTAGTAGGTATATAAGATGGGAGTTATAACCCCTGCAAATGGCAGCTTATGCCCGTGCCGGCGGAAATAATAAAGAGAGGCGTGAAACTAGAGGCTATAGAAGGCTCCTAAGCCGTGCGAAAGCGTACCAACTCTAGGAGGAAACTCTTATACAGACTGCTAGGGGGCGGACTGGTACTTGGGTTAACCCTATTATAAAATATCTGCAAGAACTGGTAAGAATCCCCGTGCGATTGGTGGTGGCAGCTAACTGCTTATAGTTTAGGACAAAGCACTAGAAAACTGGGGTAGAGGCCTAGATAAGTAGGCATATAGAACTCTACTATATTATTAACTAATATATAACTACCTAACCTCTTACAGCCAAAGACACAGCTACTATCTCTAGCCTCTAGAGTTCAGCAGCTAATTTAAAACTGGAAAATAGAGAGAATCTCTCTAGATTGGCAAAAACTGTGGTCTCCTTCTATTTCTGCATCCTTTTCTATCTCTAAAGGTAGTAAGGAAGAAGCTACACAAGAACATCTAAGACTAGTAGAAAATCTTCAAGAATCCCTAGAGTGGGACCTAGTAGATATATACTATATAGATGGCTCTAAAGATAAATTAAGTGCAGCAGCCGTATACAAAATAGGAGAGAGAAATAGGATTAAGTATACAACAAATTGGAATCTAGGGCCCTATATAGAAATTATGGACGCGGAACTTTATGTAGTCTATAGAGCCCTAGAATACCTAAAACAACAAAGACTAGAAGAGAAACAAGTCTATATCTTTATAGATAGCCAAGCGGCTATTAAGAGATTACAGCTTAATTCTCTTATAGGGGGGCAAGAACTAGTCTTTAAAATTACGCAAAGCTATTCCTATTTAGCTAGTAAGGGGATCTCTATTAACTTTTACTGGGTTCCTAGCCATCTAGGAATCTATAGGAACGAAATAGCAGATAAGCTAGCTAAAAAGGGCCTTTCTAGAAGAAAACTATAATCTTCTTATACCTCCCTAGCCTATATAGGGAGAGCAGTAAGAGAAAAGATACTAAAACAGTGGAAAAACAACTGGCAGCAGAATAAGAATAAAGGAAAACATTATACTAGGATCTGTAAAGGAAGCTATTCCTTTTCTCTTAAAGCCCCTAAGGATAAATATCCTAAAAGGCTACAATTAGCTTTCTTCCAACTAAAGCTAGGAAAAGGCTATTTTATATCCTTCTCTAAAGTAATAGGGGGGGAGGACGAAGATGGTAGATGCTTTAGGGAATGTAGAGTACTACAAACCCCTAGGCACCTACTACTAGACTGTAACCTATATAGAGAAGAGAGAAGGGAAATGCAAAAGAAACTAGGCTCTTCTCTCTCTCTAAAGAAGCTATTTTGTACACAAAAAGGAAGAGAGGCGCTTTTTCTATTTCTAAGTAGGACAGGAATAGCTACCAGAAAGTAGCTAATAACAGCAGGATCTATAGAAGGAGGTAACTCCTACTAGGCTCCTAGTAAAGAGATATTAGCAAGCAAAAGGACAGAAATAAATTACAAAAGGACAGGGATAGGCGTTAGGATTTCTTATTTCTTATAGTTTTCTACCATTTTCTCATTCCCTAGTAGTTGCTTGTAACTTAGTATTTAACTAAGGAACTATAAACCCCTAGTTTAGGGGCTTATAAACTACTAGGACATAGTTACTAGTACATATTAAGCTGCCCTAAGGGATTCATATATATAGGACTATAGCGCCATAGCCTAGAGGCTGCATGCGTAGTATTATACGTAGTATAATACAATGGATTAAAAAAAAAAAAAAAAATTTGCGTTTCCGTTTATCGTACTTAATATTATTAACTCTTTTAACAAGGTACTTATCCTTACCATCCACTTCAACTGGTGGGGAAGGGTTTTAGATCTATCTAGGTAGGGCGTCTAATGCAGGGGCGGTAGGGTAGAGGACTGACGTATAGAATATAGGGTGGATTTTAACCGTATTAGGGAGCTTCAGTTAGTAGGCATAAGGAGAAACAACTTTTTTTAACCTTATAAGGGCCGACGTTCTTCTAATTAAGTTTCTTAATAGGTTGTTTCATGTTCAGATTTCTTACGTCTAGCTAGACAAAGTTACCAATTTAGTAAGCCGGTGCTGGGGTTCAGTTCTAATTTACTACGGCTTTATAGACAGACTGGGCCTATGTTATTTTGTTAGTAAGGAACTCTTATAATTCTTCTATCTTCTTTATAAATTTGTTTACTTCTACAACTTATAAGGCCTAATAAGCTAGGCAAGGAATATTACTAAAGGGTTTAAAACCTATTCGCAGGTGCTAGCTATAATTAGCTAGAAACGGGGAAACCTTTATAGTTTCTAAAACAGAGTTATTTGTAGTAAACTTGGCGAATATAAGCCAGTCTATCCAGTCGTCCTGTAAATATGACGTGTATATCCAAATATACTGTTCCATTATAGCATTTACACGTTTTATTTAACTATCCGTTTCTAGGTAATATGCTATAGATAATAGTGCTTTAATGCGGAGTTAGGTAGTTAGTTCTTTCTAAAACGCTAAGATAAACTAGCGGCCTCTATTGGAGACAATTGTTTTAGGAAGTCTGTGGAGTTTCTATATATAATCTAGGAACAGTTAGGTAACGGCAGGTGTTAACATATTAGGGCAGGCGATTAAGTGTCTTATCTTAGATAGTTAGTCTATAACTACTATAATGTTTATACAGCCTTTACTTACGGGGAGATCAATAATAAAGTTAATTAAGATGTCCTTCTATCTTTGGTTTGGAACATATAGTGGCTTTAAAAAGCCGTTATACGTCTTATGCGAAGCTTTGGCTTGTTAGTAGGTATAGTAGCTAGAGATATATCTTTGTATTATATTATACATATTTAGCCAATGGTATTCTTATTAGAGTAGTTCCAGGGTTTTTTCTTAGCCTAGATAACTGGCTACTAATAAATCGTATACATGTTTAAGGAGCTTAAGCTTAAGTTTGTTATAGTTGGGTATTACTAGGCGGTTCCAATAGTACAAACGGTCTCCGCGGGCTTTGCATTTACTTAAAGAAATCCTTTTAGAGCGTCTAACGCCATCTTGGATTAGCTTAAGCGTCTCTTAGATAAACTTGTTATTTAGGTATTTGTTAACTATTATCTACTTAATTAATTAATTAGTTATTTTAAGGACGTATATTATAACGTCTTTAATAGAAGGGTTAAATAGCTTGGGGCGGAGTAGGGTTTAATTACGGTAAGTACACGCTTCTTCTTGTGCTGGTATATCTTGTAAATATTAGGTTAGGGCATTAGGTTTCTAACCTTAAACGCCTAAGTAGTACGTAATTGAGAATTAAAAATAAGACAGATATTCTAACTAGCGGGCCTAACAATAACTTAACTGTTTTATGGTCGTAAAGTACTATAGATTCTTATAGTCGCTAAGGACCTTAATTAGAAATCCGGCGCCTTCTAGTTTAGGTCGCTATTGTTTAAAACACCTAATAATAGCCAACAATTCCTTATCGTAGATCTCGTAGTTATATTTAGCTGGACTTAGTTGTTTTAAGAAGTATACTATAGGGTACAGTATTCCTTTCTTATTATACTAGGACAGAATGCCTCTAGTAATATAGTTAGATAAGTTAGCCTCTATAACATTCTTTTAGTTTGGGTTAAAGTATTAGAGTATAGGTGCAGTAGTGAATATAACTTTTAGATAGGCAAAGGCCTTCTTATATTCTTTATTAAAGATAAAGGCTTTATCCTTTTGGGTTAGAGCTATAAGGGGCAAAACTAGGGTAGAGAAGTTATTAATAAACTATTAGTAGAAGTTAGCAAATCCTATAAAGGCTTTTACGTCCTTAACGTTCTTAGGTTCTTGCTAGTTTATAATTGCTTTAATCTTCTTTGGGTCTATTTATATGCTATTTATAGAAATGATAAGTTTAAGGTACAGAACTTCCGTTTTATAGAACTCGTATTTATCTATATCTAATTGTAGGCTAGCTCTATATAGGGCTTCCAGGACAAGGTTAACGTGTTTCTTATATTTAGCTAGGTTATTGCTATATACTAGGATATCGTTAATATAAACAGTATAGAAAACGTCCAGGTAAGGTTGTAGGGTATTATTTATAAAGTATTGGAACAAACTTAGGGCATTTGCGAGGCCGAACGGTGTTACTAAGTATTTAAATAGTCCGTACCTAGTACGGAATGCGGTAAGCTATTTATCTCCTTTTATAATACGGAGGCGATTAAATGCGTGGATAAGGTCGAGTTTTGTATAGTAGCGAGCCTTACTTAATCGGTTTAGTGTCTCTTAAATTAACGGGAGTGGGTACCGATTCTTAATGGTAATAGCATTAAGAGCTTGGTAGTCTATATAGAAGTATAGACCGCCGCTAGGTTTCTTAACGAAGATTATAGGTACAGCTATAGGCGAAGAGCTTGCTCTAATAAATCCTTTACTTAGGTGTTTGTCTAGGTACTTCCGTAGCACTTAGAGTTTGTTTTAGGACATTCTATATAGGGGTCCAAATCCTAGCTGTTTTCCTTCTTTAAGTATAATCTTATAGTTATATGGTTGGTGCTTTGCTAACTTATTGGCTTCCTTTTATAAGAATACCTCCAGGTGCTTATAGTGGCATACTAGTACTTTTATGGCGGGGTTAGTGTGCTTCTTTAGTGCTAGGGCCTTTTTAATATCGGCTATTATAACGGCAAAGATCGTGTATTCAGGTTTCCTGGCAAGTTATACTAATAGGGTAGCTCCAATTATATAAATATCTAAGGTGTTAAGCGGGCTTAGATCATCCTTAGTTTCTTATATAGTTTTAGGTTTAGTGTTAGGTCTAGTATTAGATGCGGAGTTAGTGTCAGATTTGGGTTCAGGTTCTTTAAGTATCCTTTTTATAGTAGAATACCAGTTCTTCTGGTACTTTGGTATATTAAGCTTAAGCTTCTACTTAGTTCGGGACGGTAGGGTAGTTAGGGTCGGTTTATATAATTTAGTATAATTTTTGGGTCCTTGGTGGACGTTGGCGAAAATCTTATATTAGTGGAATTCAGTGGAATTCAGTGGAATTTTTGGGTAGGTGGAATTCTTGGGTAGGTGGAATTCGGTAGAATTCTTAGGTAGGTGGAATTAGGTGGACTTTTTAGGTATAGGGTGGACATTGGTGGAAATTTTAGACTAGTGGATCCTAGTGAATGTTTTAGATTTTAGTTTAGAGTCTAAGTAGCGAGTTATAAGACACTTCTGCTTGCAACGGGAGGCAGTAAATAGAAGCTTAAGGTTATCTTAATTAATAGTTACCTTATATAGCTTTATCCAGGGTTGTTTAAGGATTACTAGGTGACCTAGGGTAGTTATAAAGAGCTTAATTAATTCTTCGTGGTTTAGGTATCGGAGTCTTAGGGCCGTTATATAAGTAATACGGCCTAAGATAGTGCATTTGCCATTAAATCCAAATACTTCAATATGCTGGTTAAGGGGTGTTAGGGTAAACCTATTATCTTATATAAAGATCTTATTAATAAATTCTATACCGCTAGCTCCTATGTTAATTAGAACTCAAGCGTTAGCCTATTAACCTTTCTGCCAAAGACAGTAGTTAACGGTTATACTATAATCCTAAGAGTTAGGTCTTGCAACATTTAATGCATTTAACGAGATCCTGTAATATAGCTGTCCTGGAGAGCGACTTAACTCCAAGACGTACCTTTTGGTAGCAAGCGGGAAGGGGTTCCTATAGAACGTTGGTTGTAACTTCGTCCTTATAAGTGGTGCTTGCTAGATACGGAGTTAAAGCTAGATAAAGATTAGGGCCAATAGCTAGAAGATTAGTGCGGTAAACGGCTGCTAGCGTTAACTGTTTATAGATCTTTTTAGAAGGGGGCGAAGCAGTAGTTAAAAAAGTGGGAGCTACTTCCACATTTAAAGCAGAGGCCTAGCTTAGTGCGTTATTCTCATTTAGAGGACCCTAGTGGGGCGTATCCTAGGGTCCCAGTGTTAATATCTATGGCGTCAAAGTGCTTAGGCTGGGACAATAACTTAGTAGATATTTATAGGGTTGTTATATTGTATTAAAAAGCGGACTTTGGTGTCAGGCGTAGTATATTATTGTACCATTTATTAATAACGTTTATATAGGCGTTAAGGGCTCCCAGTAGGTCTACACTAATTAGGGAGGTTTTTAGTTTAGGGCTTAGAGATTTAACAAGGCTATTGATTAGTGCAAAGTCATTCCAGCCTATTTCCTTTACGTAGCAATTAAATTCGGAGAAGTATACTAGGAAACTTTTCTTTTCTTAATTTATATGGTTTATCTTCCTTTAAGCGGTAGCTTAGCGGTTTGGGTTACTATATATAGCTTTAAGAAGTACAACTAGGCTTTATACTGAGTTTGGTTAAAAAGGTTTAATAAAGTCAGCTGCGTCTCCTCCTAGTCGACTTAGGGCGTAGTAGAGTCGATTAGCTTCAGTTAGGTAACGGTTAGTATTACCAGTTGGCTTATTCTTAAGCCGGCTTAAGAATAACCAAAGCTTTTATCGTTTGCTAGTAAATACTAAAGGGTCTAGTAGTTTTTTAGATCGTTATAATATAGTAGTCGGTTCTACCAGTGGGATAACTATTACTAATTTGGGGCTTGCGTTCCGCGTATTAGCTTCTAGTAATGGCGATTAGTCTTAAGGGCTTAGCGTAGACGTCTTAAGGGTGCGGATTTCTTCTTGGAAGGCCTTAATTGTTTTTTAGTGCCATGCTTCTTATTTGGCTTGCTATTAAGCTATAGCAGCTTGGTTTTGTATAAGGGCGTCTATAAAGGACTTTTATATATCTGCTAATTGTTCCTAGAGTGCGCATATAATATTAGCGGCCATTATAGGGGCTTTAAGGTTATTCTGCATTTTTAAACGGGGCGGGGCAAAGTATAGGTTTTTAAGGTTTTGACATAATATAGTGTCACGGAGTAAGTATAAGTGGTAATAATATATAGCGAAGTAGATACTATTAAGCTATATATATAAACTATATAATAAAGTTAAGACATTATATAAGGAGAGAAGGTAAGGAAACGGGAAGAAAGGGTATATATTATTAGTTTAGTTGCTTGGTCGATACGTGCACAGAGTGGAATAGGATTTAAGTAGTGGTTCTGGCAGAACTTAGCAGGATTTAGTGGACTTGGCAGAATATGGCAAAATACGGCAGATTGCCGTTAGATTGCCGTAGATTGCCAGCAGATTGCTATCAGATTGTCGTCTCGCGGTTAGTCCCTTCTTGCTACGTTGGTGGAAACAGGTAGAAACAGGTAAACGTGTATAAGGTGTTACGGAGGTGTCCTATAACAGTAGCTAAAGAGTATATCGTTTATATATCGCTAGTACATAGCTAGTCCATTAGTTAGTCTAAAAGGAAGTACTTTATATCTATACAATCCGTACCGGGTCTAGAAGGTAATAGGATCTATAAATCTAGAGTCTATTTTAATTTAGTAAAAGGCCTAATAGATATTAAGCTTTGTAAAGATCTTAGCTCTACTTATTTAAGCTAGTATTTTATTAAGTAAAGGCAGCGAATAGCGGTCCTTGTAGGTTATATTATTTAGTTTATAGTAGTTAATATAGAAACAAAGTTCTCTGTTTAGCTTTTTGGTAAAGAGAATTAGTGCAGTAAAAGGGGCTTAGCTAGGCTTAATAAATCCCTTATACAGGTTATTAATAAGGTATTGCTTAGTGGCCTATAATTTAATAATAGATTGCTAACAAAGGGGAGTATAGTTAAGGGAGTCTTTCTTTCCTGGTTTAATCTTAACCCTATAGTTATATAGTTAGTAAGGCGGAAGCATATTTAATACTGCTTTAGAGAATATGTTTTTAAACTTCTGGTGTTAATAGGGTAGTTTTTGTTCTACTAGTTTCTTATCTATAAGCTTGCTTTCTTATCCGCTAGGCTTGCCTTCCTTTTCTATAATTAATTAATTAATTTTATATAAGCTGGTTATAAAGGTAATGGTATTAGGTTAGACTAAGTTCTAGTAGAACCCTATAGCGCCAATATAGCAAATATTAATTGGTAGGAGGTTTATAGGTTTCCTTATAGGCTTTTATTAGACCGTATTTTGAAGTATAGGGTTTATAGTCTTCTTTAGCTTATATTCCATTTTTTATAAGTTGTCCTTCCGGTCTATTAGCTTAGTATAACATCTAGTATTTCTAGCCTTCCTTTATAGATATATAGGGCCTAAGTTCTCTATAGGGGGGTTAGTTAGGCTATTATTAACTTCCCTAGTTTTAGTGCGAGTAGAGTAATATAAGTAGTTTAGGGGCGGCGTAGTATACGAATCTATTGCGGATTAAGCTGTATATCTTTCTTAAAGGCCTAGTCCTTATATATAGTATTGGCCTAGTAAATAGTATTAATATAGGGCCGTACTAGGTTTTCTGTTATAATGCTAATTTCTTTTATAAAGGAAGGTGTTAGGGGTAGGGTTTTAGGCTAGATAAGCTATCTACTTTATATATTAAGCTATAAGCCTAAATAGGCTAGCTATTTTTTTTTTAGATTATATTGTGGCTTTCTAGGTCCGTAATAAGAAAGGGGATGTTATACTGCCTTTGTCCGTCTATATAAAGGTAAATTTATATAATAGTTATAATAGGTAGCCCTATTTATCCGTTATATCCATAAATAGGAATTGGTTTAGGCAGCTTTTTAAAGGGTGTATTTAAAAAGTTAGCCAGCTTTATAGTATACTGGGTGTCTATTAAGGCAAAGGTATTTACTTTAGAGTTAGTTAAAGCAGAGGTTAAAACTTAATATTTATTACAGAATAAAGTATAAAGGATAGTGTAGCTTCTTTTACTAACTAGCCAACCCAGATTAATATGTGACATATTAATCCCTTTTAACCCTAGAGAAGAGTCTTCCTTTAGGGTTTCTCTTTTTCTAACTCTATACTATTCTCCTAAATTAATAGGACCTTATTTATCTTTGCCGCTATTAGGTAGTCTTTTATAAAGTAGTTTTTTTAGCTATATAAAAAGCAAGCTCCTTAATTACTAAGGGCTTACCCATAGGGGTTACAATATGTATGCTAAGTTTATATTAGGCCTATAGCAGGACTAGCTAAATAACTAGCTGCTAAATTAACAGTAGGCTAAATAGTTAGTGCTATAGGAGTTATAGCCCATACTAGGGCACTATTAGCTGTTTTTATATTGCTTATAGTTTAGTTTAAAGGATTCCTAGCTTTATACTAATTAGCATATACCTTAATTTAATAAAGTCCTTAATTAATAGCTAAGCACTGGTCCATTAGTTCCTTTAGCGTCTATATAGTAGTAAAGCCTGGCAGTATAGCTCGCTGTAGGTCTAAGGTAAGCTTATTAAATAGGTCTAGTAGTAGATCTTTTTAGGGCCTAGCCGGCTAGGTATAAAAAACGGATCTAGAAGGCTAAAAAGGTCTCCGTTATTTTTATATTAAGGGCTTTATAATTAAGGCGGGCGTTTTATATCTTAAAGGGGTCCTTATAAATAGAGAATAGGTAGTTAATTATCTCTTCTTTAGAGAGAAAGGGTTTGCTAAATCCTAGGCATATTGTGGACGTAGGTATATCTATATATCCCCACCAGAAAGTATAAGAACTGTTAGCTAGGCTATACAGTAAGTATAGCAAAGACTCTTAAATACTAAGCTGCTAATATATCTATAGGAGAGGTACAGCGACTTCTGTCCTCTAACAAGTTACCACTAATTAGTAGTTATAACTACTGGAATATAGGAGGATAGGTTTGTTAAGGAATATAAAAGGCAGGTGTAATAAAGCAAGAGCGATTTAAGGAGCTGTGTTCGGCTCTCTAATAAGCCAGATTCTATATACGCTTGCATATCTATACTAAAGTTAATTCCAAATTAGGTAATCTTATTACTTTATTAAAATTTAGGCGGTAGTAAGATCTAGGCGGTAATGAGATCTAAGCTATACTTCTTAACTAAAGAGCCTCCGTTGGCTCCTCTCCCAACAGCATAAATAGTGCGGTATTTTCTAATATAGCTAAGCTACTAATTAGTACTGTAGGCTTACTAAATATAGTAGTTTAATTGCATGGCTGTATAGCTCTAAGTACTTAGATATTAAAGCGTTTGGGATATTAATTTGCTTTCTTACCACTAACTAAATACTAACTTGCTATTCTCCCTAGGTAACTATACCTCTTAAGTCCTTATCTAAATTACCTTTTTAACTTTAGAGCAGATTGCTTTTGGATATTAATTTACTTCTAGCTTCTATATCTACACTAATATAATATTCTTAACAAACTAGCTCCGCATGCTACTGTTAACTATAATAACTATAATAAACACGGGTAAGATAGTTCTAATTATATACTTGCTCGTCTTATTTAAAGCTAAGTAGGTATTTAAGTAGTTATATAACTTTATAAACGAGTTTATATTCTACAATATACCCAGCCTAAAAGTTTATATTAGTAATTAGGGAGCTAGCTTTATATTAGCTATAGAAAAGCCTATAGAGGAGAATATCTAAATACGGCTCTATAAGTGGCATATTGCCAAAAATGTTAAGACTGTATTAGTTAATAGTATTAGTTATACTAAGGAGAAGTGGAAGCCTTTAGAAGAGCTAATATAAAAGTATATTAAGTTAGAGAATCCTACTAAGCTTAAAACTAATTATACTACGTTTATATATCAACTTAACTAACTAGAGGCTCTTAAAATTAAAGAATACTAGCGCTTAAAGGAAGCCTACTTTAATAGAGTATATACACGCTACTACTATAATCTTAGTGCTAATACCTTATAGTAAGGGGAGTTTATTTACCTAAGGATAAAAGCAAGACTAGATAAAGAGCTTAGATTATTAGAAGTCGCTACCTAAATTAAGGCAGTAATTAATAAGAAGTTTATAGAGTATAAGAGACTAAAGTATAAGGATTGCAGGGAGTCTTTCTAGCTTTAAGATACTTATATATTCCGGTTACTATAGGGTTAGGTAACTAATAAGGCTATTAGGCTTATATAAGACGAATAGAAAGTCGTTAAATCTAATTATAAGCGATTTGGCTAACTTAATAAGGACTACTAAAGGTATAGGCCACTTAAGAAAAGTTAAGTTATTGCTTATATATATTAGCGACTCCTAGAGTTCTATACTTATAGATTTAATACTAAGGACGGCTATAGTAAATACGGTTGCTATTTAGCGCAAGGTAACTGCGACCTTTCTATTCAATATGGCCTCCTATATTATTATTGGATAGAGAAGGCTATATAAAACTCGGCGTCGCTACCACTAAGTCTTTTTTATCCACGATGGCTACTTAACAGGCCGCCTGCTATTATATTTAACTAGCAACCAAGCTATACCACTTAACTTAGCGCTAAGGATAAAGACGTTACTAATAGCGATTATTTTAGTAACGGTGGAGTAGATATTGCGTTAGATGCGGCAAGTGTAGTCTATAACGCAATTATAAAGACACCTACTAGAGTAAGCAGAAGTTCTTATAGACTTATTCCAGCGGCAGACTTAATAGCTTCTTCTTAAATTTAAAGAGATATATAGAAAGGACAACGCCATACTAATAGAACTACCCGATCCGGTCCGGACTTTAAAGGTAGAGTTTAAGACAGTGCTTTTATTAGTATTCAATATCAATATAAGGCCGTATTGAAGTTGATATTAAAGACGATTTTAATATTAAATAGATTACTAAATATTAAATCCGGATTGCGTATATATAAAGCCTTAATATAGTATTCTAATTATAATTAAACTCCGTATAGCTCTCTTACCTCCTCTTTTACCCCCGCTCTTACCTCTGCTCTTACCTCTACTTTTACCTCCACTTTTACCTCCGCTCTTACTACTATTATTAACTTCGCGATCCTCGGCTTAGCGCAGCTGGTGGTCGCTTATTAGGCTCTCCTTAATCTACTAAGTGCATAAAAGCTTCTGCTGCTGCGTTCGTCACCATAAGCCTCCCCTTAGTTATAATATTAGTAGTAGATTCTTTGATTAACGTCTAATACGGATCCTATCTAGGCCCACGCAGACTACTCCGTACACAAGGGAAAAGTAATATTGACGGGAAAAAACCCTTGCTACTGGGGGGGAAGGAAAAACCCTATGAGCCACCTCAGTAGGATGAAAAACCCCGATTTGCCATGCCTGCACGTAGCAGCGGCCCTGCGGGCCTACAGCTACGTCCTCCTCCTTGGATGTTTTAAACTCCTTGGGAACCACTGCTTCCTTCTCTAGCTTATCCAGAGCTAGGGTTCACTACGTCCTAGCTAGGCCTTGCCGATTGATTGCTGTATATAGTTGTGTCCCGTATCTTGACCACCCCCTGTATGCTATCTCTTATAGACCATTGCCATATACGCCATGCCTCCCCCCACCTAAGGCCTATCGAAGACGTAAGGGGGATTCATCCGTTCTACCATCCTAATACTGAAAGCCGAAAGCGGGATGTGTATACCTGGGTATCTTTTGTGCCTAGGCCCTAGTCACTAGGCCCTCTCTAGGGGCACCACTCCGTTGAGAGGAGACAAGGAAAACCATACGGGGTTGTATCCGGCTATCGCTTCAGTAGTATTACGGCAGTACGGCGAGTGACCGTATGCTCCGCGGGCGATCGCCCTAGGGGTTAGGAGGGGCCGTATATTTACTCGTTCGTTCGTTCGTTCGTTCGCGCTTGTCTGTTCGTCGATATGAGGTCGTTGATGCTTTCCATCGGGGTTTTTGGGGATGTTATCAAAAACTGCTCATCCATGTTGGATCGTACAGGTGCCCTGGATAGAACAGTGTAGTAGTCATCGTACTGTAGAGGGCCAACAGTAGTGGTTTTCAAGATCTCACCATCCGAAAATTTTTCACCACCACCCTCGACGCCCACAACCACCACCAGGTCCTGTCCGCACGCTATACGACGTCTCTGCGTTGGCTCTAGATCTGAACTTCGAAGACCAGGTTCGTAGCCGTCACCACGTACAGGTGCAGAGTCCGATTTCGACGGCCTAGTTATAATATTACTAAGCAGCCAACTCTTTAAGCACTTTATACGCTTAATATTTATGCTTTCTAATAATATACGATCCCATAAAACTGCTTACCGTACACCTAAAAACACTTACTTAGCCTTTACCAATATAGATGGAATAGATAATATATTAATAGTCATCTAAAAGAGTTGTAGGTAGTTAGCTTAGTAAGTTAGATTAAGTTACTAGTTAAGAGCCGTACCTCTTATTAAGGTAGGCTTTCCTTTAATAAATTTCTTATACTCTTCCTTAATACTACTAGTAATGTTAAGCATTTATATATAGAGTTTAGTTTTAGAAGGCTTAGTAGAGGCAGTAAATTTGGTAGATTTAGAGGTTATAGAGTTAACTAGGCGTTCTATATGCTAATTCTCCTAAAGCTTCCTTACTGCAGCAAATAACTACTTATGCCACTTTTTATTCTAGTACCTCTTAATATAAGTCTTCTAATATAAGGGGTGAAGTAGAATTAAGGCTGCGCATATAAGGGTATTATTAGTAAGCTTATAGTATTTATTAAAGGTATACTAGCTTATAATAATAGTAGAGAAAAGGCGTTAATTTAGGCAATATTAATCCTAAATATTACTAATATTACTAATTAGTAGAGCCTTAATAGCCTCCAAAAAGCTTACCTTCAATTGCTTAAAGTGTTTAATAAGAATATCCATAGTATAACGTATTCTACCAGCGAGCCGGCCACCCCACCGAACCGGCCAGCGCAATTTCCACCAAAAATCGCAAAAATTACAGTATAATATCTCAACAACTACTTAATAATAATTTCTAAAAATTTGTATTTAAGCTTGCATATATACTCTGTCTTATTTTATTTAAATTTAAAAAATTCTATTAAGTAATTATAGAGATATAAAGGTTAGGGTGGAATTTATGGTCTAAAACTATATATCTCTATAACTACTTAATAGAATTTTTTAAAATTAAATAAAATAAGACAGAGTATATATGCAAGCTTAAATACAAATTTTTAGAAATTATTCTTAAGTAGTTGTTAAGATATTATACTGTGATTTTTGCGATTTTTGGTAGAAATTGCGCTGGCCGGTTCGGTGGGGTGGCCGGCTCGCTGGTGGAATACGTTATAGCGTTTGGTTAATTAATAAGAAGTTACCTTAGTTTATTATTATAACCTTATAGAACGGCTTTAAGAAGGCATATATCTTGTTAATAATCTACCAATCCTTAGGTAAGAGGTAGTCGTCTTTTACTTCTATATACTATATCTAAGAGTATATATTAATTGCCGTTTAAACTCTCTTATCCTTTATAATATTAAGAATAATAAACCATAGGTTCCACTAAGTATTATTATCTAAAGGAATTAATTGCCTAGTAAGGGCTTTAAACTTATTCTAGCCAGCCTCTAACGCCTATATAAGTATAATAAGGTTATAAACTTTACTAAATATACTAATCTCTTTTTAGCTTACGGCCTTTGCTGCTACGGACCTTATATTAGCAGTAGTAGGACTACTGAGAAGGGACACGAACGGACTAGTAGTGGAAGTATAGGAGGTGCTGAAACCAGTCGAACCATGGGACGAGGGGTAGCCAAGTTATATAACACGTCACGTTACAGATTCGGAACGTGGGAACGTAGGAACGCGGGAACGTGACGTACCGACGTACTAACGTACCGATGTACTCAGTATGTTTCTTAGGCGCAGTATTGTGTATTTGAAGGACCACAGTCCCTACCTAAATAGTTCTCTTCTTTGTAGTAAATCTTAGAATATAATTGGAGTTAATCTGTTGGGCAACCACTCTACCAGTTGTACTTTGTACTGATTATCTATTGTCTTTACTCTTTACCTACACACCTAGCCTATTAATAAGTCCACCGTAGTACTTCCTATAAGGCTTTATTACACATTTACTACCTAGTTACGGTATTAGTAAAGGTCGAATAACATGCCACCAAAAGCACCAGTTACGACGCCATCTACAGCAGTAACTACCTTAGGGATAAGTGGAGATATCAGCATGATAGACATAAGCTCACAGCTAGTCACAGTAGGTTAGTTACAGGAAATAGTTGATTGGTTGACAGATAATAATTAAATACTTAAAGATCGAATTAATGGAATTGGAGCAGTGAAGGTTAAGTTACTATTAGTTGAATGATTCTCAGGAGAGAAGTTAAAGCTTAAGGGATTTCTTGCGTAAATGCGGTTTAAGGTACTATAAGAGGGAGTAAAGTTAGCTATACCTATGGACCAAGTGGTCTATGCGGGACTGTTCTTATTAGGAAGAGCACTTAAGTGGTTTAAGCCATAGCTTACTGATATACAAGAGTACAGGGACCAGACTACTAACTTGGAGGTTAAGTTTATGTTCTTAAGTTAGGGAGGGTTTATGGAACAACTTACGCAGATGTTTGGAAACCTTAAGGCAACAACTATAGCGGAATGAAAGCTTTAAAATATAGTATAAAGAAATTTAGCGATTGAGTATATAACCCAGTTTTAAACGCTTTTGGTATAGGTTAAATGGAATAATAAGGTGCTTATGGCATAGTATAAATAGGGACTTAAGGCTAAAGTCTAGGACGTAATTATCCTAATAGAAGATGCGGAAATAATAAGAGATCTAATCAATTAGGCAATTAAGATTGATAATAGAATCTACCAGAGGGAACAAGCTAAGAGAGGGTAAGATAGAGTTCCATAGTTGTATAAGGCGTAAAGTACGCATTAATAAAGCCAAAGTTAAAAACTATAGAATGGCGGACTAGAGCTAATGGACCTAAGCGGTACTAAAGAATCTAAGAGATGGAGTAAGAAACTATGGAAACCTAGAGGTTAAGGATTAAGTAATTATAGGACTAAGGAGCAGAGGCTAAACTAAGGATCTTAGCAGTAAAAGACGTTTAGGCAGACTCCATAATAGAAGTAATGGTTTAGAGATGGAGCTTGCATAAATTGCGGAAAACAAGGTTATTTTACTAGAGACTATAGAGGTGGTTAGAGTAACCACGCGGTAAAGGGCATAAGGTTGTTAGAGTATAATAATACGGATATAAGTATATTGCGCGGGACCAAGGAGTGTTTAATTAAGCACTTTGCGTTTTGTTACAATAACATATACCAAATTTATGAGTACGCTAAGTATAGCGTAAGCTATTGGCTATAAGAGCTAGAGTTAAGAGAACTTAAAGGAACTAAAGAGTTAGATAAAGAACAAGATCGACTCTATAAGCTAGATTAAGATATCACAGTAATATACGGACAAAAATTAGTAACCATAATAATGGAGTTAGAGTACTTATTAATTAATAGTAATAAGGAAGAAAAAGGGATTAACTGGGAGTACCTAAACCTTAATAATGCAATAGAAGTAGAGACTGAGACCACTATAAAACGCGGTTTAGTAACGGGCATTATGACACTATTGGATACAGCATCCATTGCTTTATAAGACGGAAGGAGTAATATCTAAAGAGGATTAAGTAAGTAGACAACTGCTAGTGCTAGCTCACTACTTAATAAAGGTAAAAGGCCAAAGGCTTAAGATTCTTAAGAAGAAATATAAGACGCTTAAGATTCTTAAGATAAGATAAGACACACCTAAGAACCTACAACAGATGAAAACTGATGGGAAAGGGTAGTAGCTCAGTTTAAAGATAAACAAATAAGCTTGGGATAATAATTCCTAGGGAGCCAAGATTTTAAAGAACGAATAAGGTCTATAGTAATTCTAGGTAAACATAGTGTTTAGCCTAAAGGTTAAAGAATTAACATGGTGATTAAGAAGTAAGATAACTTTAAGGATCCTTTTAGAAGATAAAAGCCAAAAGAAACTATGGATAAGTTTAGGCAACGAATTATTGCATGGCAAGAGCAAAAGCTAGATTAGAGATTAGCTATGCCAAGACGTATAAAGGACAGAGCACCTGTATAAAAAATTATAAATAGGCCGAGGGTAGGAACGCCAAGAGCTAAGTAGTTAGACGAACTAGAATAAGAAGAGGATCTAGGGATTCTAACCAGATTCATAGAACAATATACTAAAGGTTGCAATGACGCAGCAATAAAGAGATACTTCTTTATAGACAAATTATACACACTCACCAAGCTGTATCGCAAGTGGTATAAGCAACGCGGAAATAATAAGTGGGAAGATTTCTGTATATAGCTAGACAAGAAAGTTATAGCAAACTAAGCTATATCTAAGAAGCAGATAAGCTATATTAAAAGAGCCTTAATTATAACATTAAAGAATCTAGAAGAATAGGCTATAGACTAGAGAGAGATAATGCAAGTATTAGTACCAGCAAATAATATAGTGACATTTAGATTAACACGGGAGAGGTTTAAACTTAAGGATGAAGACAAACTAAGAATTAACCTAAAATACCTAGCGTATTACATATTAGCGTGGATCGTATATATAGATGATATGTATAACATGTATAAGATACCTAAGGACAAATACCAAAAGTATCTAGTAAGAATGTATTGGATGACAGATGAAAAGCAATACAGAGACGCCAAGTATATATATAGATGGCATCTAGTAGAAGTTCGGGAGTTAGGCGACTTAATACTTTAACTAGGAAGATTCCTTACAGAAGAATGCCTAGAGGGACAATAGTGGTAGGAATGCCTAGAGAACACTTATTTATGGCATATTAAGGACAAAAAGCAAACTAAGTATTGGCCTAAGGAGGACTAAGTATAGTCTAGGATCGCTAGTTAATAGTTAGGAAAAGTGGAGGCCTATAGGACTAGAGGGAGCTAGTGGTAGAGCCTTAGACCCTTAAAGGAATTACAGAACAATACCTAAATTTAAGAATAAAATAGCAAGACTAAAGGTTCAAAGCACTAATAGATAGTGGAGCAATAAGAAACTATATATCACCAGCAGCAGTGAAAAGGATGGGATTACTATATAGACAGAAACAGGATCCTTATCTATTAATAATGATTTTAAGACATCAGATAGCCTATAGAGGAGGCATTATTAATCTTAAAATAGGACCTATTTAGTTAACTATTAAGGGAAGACAAATCAAAATGTCTTTTGATATCCTACTATTAGGGAAGGATGAGGCGATACTAGGAATGCCTTAATTATAGGAATATAATCCAAAGATTAATTAGGTTATAGGTTAAGTCAATATTAAGGATACGCGACGACATAAGATGCAATAGTAAATTAAGATAGTATGGTACCAAGTTAGAGCGACATACGAAGAGACTGAGTAAGGCTTAAGTTATATACCAAAGAGATACCATAAGTACGGCAAAAAACTATAGTCACTAGAAAGTAAAAAGCTGTTAAAGTATGCAGTATAGGACTATAAGATAGAGTTAGAACCAGGAACTAGTCTAAAGTTCTTTCTAATCTATAAGCTTACTGAAACCAAGTTAGTAGCGCTTAAAGAGTTTATCTAGGAGAACTTATAAAAGGGATATATTAGACCATTACAGTTATTAGTAGGGTATCTAGTGCTGTTTATCCTAAAGAAAAACGGAAAACTTAGGATGTGTATTAACTACAGATAGTTAAACAGTATTACCAGAAAGGATAGGTATCCTTTACCCTTAATTAGCAAAATCTAAGACAGGATAGGTAACGCGCAAATCTTCACAAAGATAGATCTAAGATAGGCGTACCATTAGATTAGAATCAAGAAAGGCAATAAATGGAAAGCAGCCTTTAGGTTAAAGGAAGAACTATACAAACCATTAGTTATGCAATTTGGGCTTATAAATGCACTAGTAACATTCCAGAAACAAATTAATAGCGTGTTAGGAGAATACCTAGATAAATTTGTTATAGTATACCTCGATAATATTATTATCTACTCTATAAGTAAGTAGGAATACGGAGAAGAGACTACAAGAAGAACAGATGCTAGTAATAATTAAGAAATGCGAGTTCTTTACAAGGAAGACCGATTTCGTAGGATTTATTATCAAACTAGGAAAAATTAGCATGGACCTAAAGAAAGTCAAAGCTATAGTCAATTGGCAGGAACTAGAGAACGTTATATAGTTAAGATCGTTCCTAGGGTTCTGTAATTACTATAGGAGGTTTATTACATAATGGTTAAAGAATATTAAACCATTTACAAGACTTACAAAAAAGGAGGAACTATAGATATGGGGTAATAAACAAGAAAAGTTATTTAAGGAACTTAAGGAGCTGTTCACCTAGGATCCAATCCTTAAGATCTATTAACCAAAGTTAGAGACGGTTGTAGAAACAGATGCATTAGACTTTATACTAGGAGCGTGCCTACTACAGAGATACTAGGACGGTTGGCACTTAGTAGCATATTATAGTTAAAAGATGACACCACCGGAACTAAACTATGACATCTATAACAAGGAGTTGTTGGGTATAGTAGCAGCACTTAGAGAGTAGAGAGCATTCTTACAAGGAATAGAAAAACTATTTATAGTTAAGATAGATTATAAGAACCTAACGGGGTTTCTAATAACAAAAGAACTTAACTAAAGACAAGTTAGATGGGCAGAAATGCTTACAGAATATCATTTTAAAATTCAGCATACTAAGGATACTGAAAACGCGAGAGCAGATGCACTTAGCAGGAAGGCAGGACTATAAAGTGACGAGAAACCGTCAGGCGCTATGTTAAGAAAAGACGAAGATGAATTGATTAGGTACAATTATCCCAAACTAGCAGCCACAACGGAAGAAGTTGAATAAGTCTATAAAATACTAGGAAGCTTTTAGAAACAAAGGATTAAGGAAGCATAGGCAGAAGATCTAAATTATAAAGACTACATTAACAGGGAAGGAACGTATGTCCTAAGAAGTATCGTAAGGGAGTTTATTAAGGAATTCCATAAGGAAATAACTTAAAGACACAACAGAGCTATAGGCTTAGTGTTAAGACTTTAAAAAGAATACATTATTAATGGAATCTGGGGGTTAGCAAGATAAACTACTAGAGAATATCCAGATTGCTAAAGGAACAAACTGACGAGGCATAAGCTATATGGAGGGCTACAATCTATCAAAGTACTAGAAAGACTATGGGAAGTTATATTATAGGACTTTATCATAAAGTTGCTAAAATTAAAAGATCCTATTACTAGACAAGACCACAATGTAATCTTAATAATAGTGGACAAGCTAATGAAGTGGGGATACTTTATAGCATGCACTAAAGAAATCTCAGTAGAAGATGTGACTAGAATCTATATTAAGGAAGTATTTATAAGACATAGAGCACTAAGCAAAATTATATTGGATAGAGATCCAAGATTCGTAGCAGTATTTTGGGAGGTATTCTTAGCAGAACAAGGGGTTTAAGCAGTGATATTAACTGTATATTACCCGCAGACAGACGGTTAAACAGAAAGGTTAAATTAGACACTAGAACAGTATCTAAGGCATTATGTCAACTATACACAGAACAATTGGGTATTGTTATTACCAGTTATATAGTTCGCATATAATGAAATACTATAGGAAGGGATAGGTATATTACCCTTTAAGGCGAACTATGGGTACAAGCCAAAAATATCGTTATCGCTATGGTAAGTAAAGAAAATGAGGAGCATAGCTAAAGAAAGAATGGAGAACTTGATAAATCTTTATAAACACCTTATAGAAACAGCTAAACTAGTATAAGAAAGAATGAAAAGGTACTATAACGCTAAGAGATCTAGAGGACCAGATCTTAAGAAGGGGGACAAAGTATAGCTACTATATAAAAATTTCAAGAGTTGACGACTAAGCAAGAAGTTAGACTATATCAGATTAGGACTATTTACGATCAAGACAAGGACCTCAGAAGTCACGTATAGACTTAACTTACCGGAGAAAATGAAAGTTTACCCTATACAGTATGTCGCAATACTAGAGCCAGCATATGGGAATGTTAAGCTACTAGTCTATAAGGCAGATATGTATAGAGGACAAGAGGAAGATGAATAGGAGGTTTTAAGAATTATTAGTTATGAGGACATTGATAATAAAACATGGTATAAGGTAAAGTGGATAGGCTATAATAAGACTACCTGGGAGCCACTAGATAATTTGAAAAACGCTATAAGAAAGGTACAGGAGTATTAGAAGAAAAGGGATTAGGTAGTATTAAGAAGGAGCTAAAGATAAAGGGATTAGTTGAGGGTAATAGACGAGCCGGATTATCCAAGGGATCCACTGCCAGCGTATAAACTGTTTCCGCCTCTTTAGGATTGGAATCCGTTTTAGCCTCCTCCGCCTTAAGCTTATGGAGACCTTACTTAATAAGACGTAACTCCTTAGAGTATACCTTTTTATAAACCTTTATAAGACGGGTTAATTAAGTATAAGCGTCTAACTGAGCCTTTAGGGCCTGAGACGCCTTATTAGAACGCCGCTGAATATTAGCTAGAGCTTTGGCCAGCTTACTTTTAAGTTTCTTAGCTGCTACCGATACGTAAGACCCTGAGACAAATTTAGCAAGGCACTAGACGATTATAAAGAATTATAAGACGTATATATTTAGCGTTAAAGACGGATTGAACATTATAGGACAATCGCATGTTTGCTCGCGTACACTTAGCGTATAAAGTAGGTTGGTAACCAAACGGAGCCGCGATTATGACACATACTAACTTCTTCTCTGTACAATGAGTATAGGACAGTATGACTTTACCTAGAGAAAGAATAAATGTTACTAGCCGGTTACAATGATCAGACGCAGAGGATCTAATAGGAGGCATTAGGAATGATAAAGGTTATTAAGTTAAGAATGGGAACGCCACACCTCTAATAGACGACTTGGAGATAGGCAGTATCTTTAAGGACGAAGATAAAGAGGAGGGGGATGGTGTTACGGACCTTATATTAGCAGTAGTAGGACTACTAAGAAGGGATACAAACGGACTAGTAGTGGAAGCATGGGAGGTGCTGGAACCAGTTAAACCATAGGATAAGGGGTAGCCGAGTTATATAATATATTATGTTATAGGTTTAGAATGTGGGAACGTAGGAACATAGGAACGTGACGTACTGACGTACTAACGTACTTAGTATATTTCTTAGGCGCAGTATTGTGTATTTAAAGGACCACAGTCCCTACCTAGATAGTTCTCTTCTTTGTAGTGAATCTTAGAATACAATTAGAGTTAATCTATTGGGCAACCACTTTACCAGTTATACTTTGTACTGATTGTCTATTGTCTTTACTCTTTACCTACACACCTAGCCCATTAACAAGTCCACTGTAGTACTTCCTATAAGGCTTCGTTACATTTGCTTCCTTTATCTTCTATATAAGCTTTTTATTAATTATTAAATTTTTATTAAGTATGGCTTGCTAAATAGCTTTATTAATTATATCTTTATCTTTAAGGTAGAGGAAGGCTTAAAGGGCAAGATTAATAATATAGCCACTATATTAAATTTGGTGCTAAGTTGGGTCCCAGTAAGGCAGTCCTCTTGCCTTAAGGCCTGTATATATATAGTGGCATATCTTATTATTTGCGCTATAATCATCGCTATAAATATAGCCAATTTTCCTTAGAATTTTATAGATCTCAGTGGTTTGAAGAAAGGCGTTAGCTTAGTCCTTGCTACCATATAAGGGGAGTTCTAGTAAAGTAAGTAGAGACTTTTATAACTGCCTTATTTCCACGTTAATAAAATAGGTAATAATTACTTTGAGGAAGTAGTAATTTAGTACGTTTATATATTAATTAAGAAGTGGATTTTTACAAAAGAGCTTTAAAGCTTTTGTTTTAGAATATTGCGATATACTAAGTATAATTACTTAATCAGCTTTGATATAGTTCCTATCACATTAATTACAACTTCCTCTATAGTATAATTAACCGTTATAAGTAACGCGTATAGCTTTGGCCAGGTGGATGTATTATATAGTAAATTATATATAGTAATTAGTTATATAAGAGCTTTGTTAAAGGCTTTGCGATTAATAGCGGCTCTAAGGGTCTGCTCTTTTTTAGCTTTATATTTAAGCTGTTTAGAGCCTTCTAATTTATTTAGTATATTTATAAGGCGCTCCTGCTATAGTCGCTTTACTTTAACCTCTCCAGCTTAGATCTCTATGCCGTGCTTTTTAGAAAGGTGGGCATAAACAGATATTAAAGAGGCAGAGTCCTATTTACATATTAAGCAGTACTATGTTTAATTTCTACCGTCATAAATAGCTTTATAAGGAAAAGGATCGCGGGCAAATTGCTAAGTAAAAGTAGCAGTAAGCTTTTATTTTCTATAAGAGGAAGTAGCACTTAGTATACTCAGTATAGAGCCGCTTAACGCGTTATTATTACTAGAGTGGATAAACTAATCTAAATTAAGCTGCAAAATAGTAGAGGAAGATATATTGTCGTTATCTATTATATTAGTAGATAAGAGAGGCATAGCATTAGTTAAAAATTAGGTAGTTAAAGATTGGGTATATATAGGGCGTGTAAAAAATTAATAATATAGTGTACGACACTTAGCAAAATTAGGTTTAATGTTCATATATTTTAACTTTATGTGTGTTTACCTAATAAATTTAAAATGCGTATATATTGCTTAAGGGCCAGAGTTATCTACTAAGGCATTTTACCTATTATTTTACTACCTTAACTCTAATATTTAATAACTTTCAGTATTAAACATATTGTATTGATATTGAATATTAAGTATAAATATTTAATATTTAGTAAATATTAAACAATATCGAATATGGATAAAAGCACTGGTTTAAGAAGAAGGACAGTATATATATGTTAAGAGACGTGATACAGTCTTTTATTAAAAATCTCCATGCCAAGCACATTTTCAAGATAACCCACCTTGCTAAATTACTATATAATAACCACATAATTAATTCTAAAGCTTTGAAAAATATCTAAAGTTTATATTATATATAGGATCCAGCTATTATATCCTTTTTTAAAGTTTAAAACCTAATACACTCTTTTTTCTTCTTTTTTTTCTTTTTTTAATATCCATTATATTATATTATGTATAATACTGCGCATACAGCCTCTAGGCTATAGCGCTATAGTTCTATATATATAAATCCTTCCTAGGCAGCTTAACATGTACTAGTAGCTAAGTAGACACTCTAGCCCGTTTTTAATACTAGGGGAGCTCCTAGCCTATTAGTGTTTTGTTCTAATATTTTGCTTACTATTAAGCCCGGGCTCCTAGAACTCGGTAACCCCCCAAACTCGGTGACCAAACCAAAATTAACTCTCCTACTTGCCCACCTATTTTCTATACCACTAATCATTTAATATGAACCAAAAAGAGCAGAACTTATAAATGGCTATCAGAGATTTCAACGCCGGTATATTTAAATTAGCTAGCGAAGCTGCGCGGGCGTACGGCGTCCCTCTGTTAACTTTTCGTGATTAACTAGGTGGCAAGCAACTATAACGAATTGCCCACCAATATAAATAGCGATTGACTCCTATATAAGAAGAGTTTTTTTATAAATTGAGTACTTAAATAGGATCTATAAGGATTTGCCCCATCGCATTCGCGACTTTAAGAAATAGCGGCTTAAATCATTAATTAAAATTGCGATACTAACCTCCTTGGTAGATTATGGGTCTCTAGCTACTTACAACGTAATCCTTATATTAAATCCTTGCTTAGCCGACTAATAGAGGCCGTAAGAGCTAAGGGAGCACAACCTAAACAAATTTAAGAGTTTTATAATCTTTTAGAGACAGTACGGAAGACAAGCGGCGTACGGAGGATAGAGCAAAAAGAGATTTCCGCTTCCTTTTTGGGACTGGTAGCTACCCCCTATAAGGTCACTAAAGTTATAGGGGCTCTGTCGCCTAAGTAACGAGATTTTAGGCGGTCTATACCCCTAGACCCACCAAAGGCCCCCCAAAGTTGCCTAAAACCTCGGTAACCTTATAGGCACCTTATAGGGAGAAATCTGCTAGTCCCAAAAAGGAAGGGGAAATCTCTTTTTGCTCCGTCCTTTGTATAGGCAGAGAATACCTAGAATATGGACGAATATAGTATCGCATTAGGTGTCTGTACCAATTTAGTAAGTATAATAGGCTTATATAAATGCTTCTAAACCAAAGCTTGTAGATTACTACCATACAAGAATACTAAGCTAAGGAGAAGAAGAAGACTGGTAGAGACTAGCAAGATACAAAGGGTCGTTAAGGCGCTAATAGTAAGCGAGCCAATAGCAACCTGGCAGAATATAGTAGAATTTGGCAGATTGCCTAGAAAACGGCAAATTGCCGCAAGTTGCCGCAAATTGCCTAGGAAACGGCAAAGTAGCAGGTAACACGCTCTAGCACCATTACTGTAACGGAACCTTGTAGTAGGAACTACGGTGGGTTCTGTTAATAGGCTGGGTATGTAGGTACGACAAAAACGACAATATAATAATAACTGGTGGAGTAGTTGCCCAACAGATTAACTCCAATTGTATTCTGAGATTCACTACAAAGAGAGAACTATCTGGGTAGGGACTGTGGTCCTTTAAATACACAACTGTACTCCTAAGAAATCCCTTCGCTCTATTTGCTCTGTCTGCTCTGTCTGCTCTTGTATAGATTATATAGATTACACAGATTATATAGATCACATCATATAACCTCGGCTACTATTCCTTGTTATATGGTTCCACCAGATCCATCCTAGACCGTGTCTATATTAACTAACTAGCTTCCGCCAACTCCTCTCTAAGTAGTCGTAACATTGTACTTAAGCTGTCCGTAACACTATCTCCCTCCTCTTTATCTTCGTCCTTAAAGATTCCTAATATCTCCAAGTTGTTTACTAGAGGTGTGATATCCGTTTAATTAATTTGGTTAATATCCTTACTTACTATACCTAAAGCCTCTTCTTCTTCTTCCACTACTTAACGTGCTCGCACTGTAGCTGCTATACTGTTGCTTGGTGAAGTTATGCCATCTTCTTGTTCTCGTTGTGCGAAAGAGGGGTTGGTTTATATTATAATGGCAAGTCCTTTATCTTGACAACCTTCCTCTTGCTCGGAGTGCACTAAGGCAAACATTCGACTGTCCTGTGATGTTCGCTCTATTTTTAACGCTGAGTATGCGCGTCCTATGACTTTTAACAGTTTTTGGGTTCCCTAAGTAACTTATTATAGGGTCTTATATTTAATCTACCGCCGAAAAGCTTAACGGTAAACTGGCCTCTATGCTAATTAAGGTTTAACGTATTTCTGAAGAGTCCGCACGTACCCTTAAAGCTTAACGTTTGGCTTACTCTTGTCTTTGACGTCTTAAGCGCCTTTGCAAGAAGGTCCGTTCTAAGGAGTGGAAACTCGTGGAATAAGGTCTATAGGAACTTGATAACAAAAGGACTGGCTCTCCTCCTATAAGGGAAATAACTCTAAGTAGCTCAGTAATTGCTCCTCTTAGGTCCCCCTTAGGTAACTCATTTTTTGGCGATCCTTCCCTATTAATGTTGCCTGACCTGCTCTCTTCCGATACTCCTATACCTTTCCTATAGCGTTCCTTAGGTTGCTTAGTAGTTTCTAGGTAGTCTCGCTATAGCCTATCCACTTTACTTTATACTACGTTTTGTTGTCTACGTCCTTATAACTAATAATCTTTAAAACTTGCTATTTGTCTTCCTCCTATCCTCTATATATGTCTACCTCATAGACTGGTGGTTTAACACTCCCGTGTGCTAGCTCTAGCATTGCGACATGCTATATAGGGTAGATTTTCATTTTGGCTGGTAGGTTTAACTTATATATAACTAATAAAATTCTTTACTTAACTTTGAAAGGTCCTAGTTTAACATAGTCCAACTTCTTACTTAATTGTTAACTCTTAAAATTTTTATATAGTAGCCATACTTTATCCCCCTCCTTAAGATCTGGTCCCTTAGATCTCTTAGTATTATAATACCTTTTTATTCGTTCTTATACTAGTTTAGCTGTTTCTTTAAGGTCTATATAAAGATTTATTAACGTCTCTATTCTTTATTTAGCTATGCTACTCGTCTTTTTTGCTTAATATAGCGATAACGATATTCTTGGCTCATATCCGTAATTTGCCTTAAATGGTAATATCCCCATTTTTTCTTGTGGTGTTGTATTGTATGCAAACTATATAACTGGTAATAATGATACCTAATTGTTCTGTATATAATTAATATAATGCCTTAGATACTACTCTAGTGTCTAGTTTAGTCTTTCCGTTTATCCGTCCATCTGCGGATAATACGCTGTAGATATTGCTGCGCGAACCCCTTATTCTACCAGAAATATTTCCTAAAATGCTGCTATAAATCTTGGATCTTTGTCTAATATAATCTTGTCTAGTGCTCTATGTCTTGTAAATACTTCCTTTATATAGATTCTAGCGACATCCTCTACTGATATCTCTTTAGTGCATGCTATAAAGTATCCCCACTTTATTAGCTTATCTACTATCACTAAAATCGCGTTATAATCTTGTCCTGTAATAGAATCTTTTAACTTTAGTAACTTAATAATAAAGTCCTATAATATAACTTCCTATGGTCTTCCTAGTGTCTTAATAGGTTATAGCCCTCTATACGGCTTATGCCTTATTAGTTTGTTCCTTTGGTAATCTAAATATTCCTTTATAACTTGTCTTGCTAGTCCCTAGATTCCTTAAATAATATACTCCTTTTAAAGTCTTAATACTAAGCCTGTAGCTCCGTTGTGTCCTTGTGTTATTCCCTTATAGAATTCCTTAATAAACTTCTCTGCAATAGACTTAGGTATATATGTTACTTCTCTATTTTCATATTGCTCTAAGTCTAGATCCTCTGCCTATACTTCTTAGATCTTTTATGTCTAATTACTCTCTAGTAATTTATAGATCTGATTTTCCTTGGTTGCTATAATCTTTAGGTAATTATACCTAATTAATCCGTCTTAATTCTTTCGCAATAAAACTCCTAATAGCTTTTTACTACTCTATAGTTTAGCCTTTCTGCTTAGAGCATCTGCTCGTGCATTGTTTATACCCTTAGTATGCTAAATTTTGAAATAGTATTCTATAAGCATTTCCACCTATTTAACTTACCTTTGGTTGAGTTCCTTTATTATTAGGAATCCTATAAGGTTCTTATAATCTGTCTTTACTATAAATAGTCTCTTAGTGCCTTGCAAGAATGCTCTCTATTTTTTAAGTGCTGCTACTATACCTAACAACTCCTTGTTATAGATGTCATAGTTTAGTTCTAGTAGTGTCATCTTCTAACTATAGTATGCCACTGGGTGCCATCTATCTTAATATTTTTATAGGAAGTACGCCCCTAGTATAAAGTCTGATGTATCTATTTCTACAACCGTCTCTAGACCTGGTTAATAGATCTTAAAAACTGGCTCCTAGGTAAACAACTTTTTAACTCTCTTAAACAGTTCTTATTGTTCCTTCCCCTATGCCCATAGTTCTTCTTTCTTTATTAACCGCGTAAACGGCTTAATATCCTACAATTACTGCGCTATAAACCTTCTACAGTAATTGCAAAACCCTAGGAACGATCTTAACTGTATTACGTTCTCTAGTTCTTGCTAATTTACTATAGCCTTAATCTTCTTTAGATCTATACTAAGTTGGCCTAGTTTAATAATAAATCTAATAAAATCAGTTTTCCTAGTAAAGAACTCGCATTTCTTAATCGCTACTGGCATCTTTTCTTCTTATAGTCTCTTTAAGACCTATTTAACGTGTTCTTTATGTTCTTCCTTACTTTCTAAGTAAATGATAATATTATCGAGGTATACCATAATAAATTTATTTAGGTGTTCTCCTAATATACTATTAATTCGCTTCTGGAATGTTGCTAGTGTGTTTATAAGCCCGAATTGCATAACTAATGGCTTATATAGTCCTTCCTTTGACCTAAAGGCTGCCTTCCATTCATTACCTTCCTTAATTCTGATCTGGTGGTACGCCCATCTTAGGTCTATCTTTATAAAGATCTTTACATTGCCTATTCTATCTTGAATTTTGCTAATTAAGGGTAAAGGATATCTATCCTTCCTGGTAATACTGTTCAACTATCTATAGTTTATACATATCCTGAGTTTTCTGTTTTTCTTTGGGATAAATAACACTAGATATCCCGCTAATAACTATAACGGTCTAATGTATCCCTTTTATAAGTTCTCCTGGATAAACTCCTTAAGCGCCACTGACTCGGTTTTAGTAAGCTTATAGATTAGAAAAAACCTTAGACTTATTCCCTCTTTTAATTCTATCTTATGGTCCTAAGCTGCATGCTTTAATAGCTATTTACTTTCTAGTAACCATAACTTTTTGCTATACTTATGGTATCTCTTTAGTATATAACTTAAGCCTCGCTTAGTCTCTTTATATATCGCTCCAACTTGGTACTATACCAACTTAGTTTACTGTCGCACTTTACGCTATTATATATCCTTAATATTGACTTAACCTATAACCCAATTAATCTTTAGATTATACTCCTGTAACTAAGGCATTCCTAGTATCGCCTTATTCTGTCCTAATAGTAGGATATTAAAAGACATTCTAACTGGTCTCCCTTTAATAGTTATCCAAATAGGTCCTATTTTAAGATTAATAATGCCTCCTCTATAGGCTATCTAATCTCCTAAAATCGTTATAAGTGGATACAGATGTTTCTTCTATCTATGTGGTAACCCCATCCTTTCTACTGCCTTTGGTGATATGTGGTTCCTTATTGCTTTACTATCTACCAATGCTTTGAACTGCTGATCTTGCCACTTAGCTTTTAAATTTAGGTATCATCCTTGAATTCCTTTAAGGGTTTAAGGCTCTAATACTGGTTCCCTCTAGTTCTATACGCCTCTCCTTTTCCTAATTGTTGGCTATTTGACTCTGTCTATACTTGGTCCAACCTTGGCTAATACTTAGTTCGTTTCTTTTCCTCTATATACTATAGACAAGTGTTCTCTGGGCACTCCTACCACTATTATCCATTTAGGTATTCTTCCGTAAGGAATCTTCCTGGTTAAAGTATTAAGTCCCCTTAACCTTGTACTTCTACTGGGTGCCAACTATATATATACTTAGCATTCCTAAACTACTTTTTCTCTGGTGCCTAATATATCCTTACTAGGTACTTCCGGTTCTTGTCTTTAGGTGCTCTATATATATTACACATGTTATCCACATAAGCTATCCACGATAGTGTATAATATACTATATGTTTTGGGTTAACTCTTGGTTTGTCTTTATCCTTAAGTTTAAACCTATACCTAGTTAACCTAACCACTGGTATCTCTGTTACGGGTATTAAGATTTACCGCTCGCTTTTTTAGTCCCTAGACCTCTCTTCTAGGTTCCTTAACATTATGATTAATGCTCCTTTAATATAACTTATGCGTTTTTCCGTAATGGGTTAGTCTTGGACAACTTTTTTATCTAGCTATATATAAAAGTCTTCCTATTTGTCGTTGTGTCGTTGCCTATACCACTTTCCGTACAACTGGTTTAGTGTGTATGGTCTATCTATTAGAAAATACCTTGTTATCGCTGTATCGTAACATCCTTTAGTATGTCTTTCTTTAAACCTAGTTAGAATATTTAGATCCTCTTCTTATTCCAATTTATCTAACTACTTTGCCCTAGGTGTCCCTGCACTTAGCCTATTAGTAACTCTTTATACGGGTGCTCTATCCCTTATACGACCTAGCATAGCTAATCTCTTATCTAGCTTTTGCTCTTGCTATACAATGATTTTTATTCTGAACTTATCCATAGTTTCTTATTTTCTGTATTTTGTAGCTGGATTCTTATAGTCGTCTTGCTTTTTAATCCTAGTATTGACTTTTTAATCTTTAGGCTAAACACTGCGTTTACCTAGAATTACTAACGTTCTTATTTATTCCCCAAACTTATAGTTCTTAAACTTGCGTCCTGTACTTATTCGTTTGTTACTAAACTAAGTTGCTGCCCTTTCCTATCGGTTTTTGTCTATTATGGGTTCTTAGGTGTGTCTTATCTCACTTTAAGAATCTTAAGCTTCTCTTATCTCTTCTTAAGAATCTTAAGCCTATGGCCTTTTGCCTTTACTAAGTAATAAGCTAGCACTAGCAGTTGTCTACTTGCTTAGTTTCTTCTAAACATTGCTTCTATTATCTTATAAAGTAATGGAAATTGTATTTAATGGTGTCGCTATACCCATTACTAAACCTCGTTTGGTAATGGTCTCAGTCTCTGCTTCTATTACGTTATTAAGGTTTAAGTGCTTCTAGTTAACCTCCTTTTCGTCCTTATCGCTGTTAATTAATAAGTACTTTGACTCTATTATCATTACTACTAATCTTTATCCGCATGTTGCTGTGATATCTTAATCTAGCTTATAGAGTTGATTTTATTCTTTGTCTGACTCTCTGGTTCCTTAGAGTTCTTTTAACTCTAGCTCTTATGGCTAATAGCTTACGCTATACTTAGCGTCCTTATAAATTTGGTATGCGTTGTTATAACAATACGCAAAACTGTTAATTAAACACTCTTTTGTTTCTTATAGTGCACCGTTGTTCCTCTGTATGTACGTGCTGTTTGCTGGTCTGGTTCCCTTTACCACGTAGTTACTTTAACCACCTCTATAGTCTCTAGCAAAATGACCCTGTTTTCTATAATTTATGCAAGCTCTATTTTTGAACCATCTTTTTTGCTATGGAGTCTGCCTAAACGTCTTCTGCTGCTAAGATCCCTGGTTTAGCCTCTGCTCCTTAGTCCTTTAATTACTTAATTCTTGACCTTTAGGTTTCCATAGTTTCTTTTCCCATCTTTAGGTTTCTTTGGCACCGCTTAGGTCCATTAGCTCTGCGCCATTCCATGGTTTTTAACTCTATGTCTGTTGTTGCGTACTTTGCGCCTTATACAACTATGGAACTCTGTCTTGCCCTCTCTTAGCTTATTCCCTTTAATAGATTCTGTTATTAATCTTTATTAACTAATCTATTAACTCCCTTAGAGTATCCGCATCTTTTATTAGGATGATTGTGTTCTGGACTTTGGCCTTAAGTCCCTGTTTATACTATGCTATAAGCGCCCTATTGTTCCACTCAACCTGCGTAGCTAGTGTTTAAAACTGTGTTGTATACTTAATTGCTAAAGTGCGTTATACTAAGTTCTGAAGCTTTTGTTCTGCTGTGGTTGTAGCTTCTGGGTCTCCGAATATTTGCGTTAGTCGCTCTACGAACCCGTTCTAACTGGCAAATATATACCGTACGTCTTGGTTAGTAGTTGTTATGCCATTAGCCTATATTTCTATAAGATACGGCTTAAACCACTTAAGTGCCCTCCCCGTTAGGAACAATCCTGTATAGGCTACTTGATCTAACAATGTTGCTAACTTCGCTCCTTCCTGTACTACCTTAAAGTGCATCTGCGTAAGAAATCCTTTAAGCTTCAACTTCTCTCCGGAGAATTATTTAATTAAAGGTAACTTGATCTTTACTGCTCTAATTCTATTAATACGTTCTTTAAGTATCCTATTATTGTCTTATAAGTGATTAACTATTTCCTATAACTGACCTTACGTAACTACTTGAGAATCCCTATCGTCCATACTGGTATTACCTGGCCCTGAGGTTGTGGCTCCCGTCGACGCCGTCGTGACTGGTGCTGCTCTTGGTGGTATATTGTTCGATTTTGTTCCAATACCGTAACCTTAGTAGTGAATGTGTAACGGAACCTTGTAGTAGGAACTACGGTGGGTTCTGTTAATAGGCTAGGTATGTAGGTACAACAAAAACGATAACGTAATAATAACTAGTGGAGTGGTTGCCTAACAGATTAACTCCAATTGTATTCTAAGATTTACTACAAAGAGAGAACTATCTAGGTAGGGACTGTGGTCCTTTAAATACACAACTGTACTCCTAAGAAATCCCTTCGCTCTGTCTGCTCTGTCTGCTCTGTTTACTCTTGTACAGATTACACAGATTACACAGATTATATAGATCACATTACGTGACCTCGGCTACCATTCCTCATCACATGGTTCTACTGGATCCATCCTGGACCGTGTCTGTATTAACTAACTAGCTTCCGCTAACTCCTCTCTAAGTAGTCGTAATATCGTACTTAAGCTGTCCGTAACAATTACAGTAAAACTAGGAGACGCCTTAAAAAATAAGACTCTTATATAGTCGCCTAAAAGTCGCGAATAGGTATCTATTATAGAAGCAATCTCAGTGCTTAGTAGATTAATTTGTTCTCTAGTAATCTTTAAAGGAAAGCATATCCAATTAAGCTGGTTCCATTACGATAAGGTACCCAATTGGATATATACAGCCTTTAAAAACGGTTAGATAGCTAATCGTATCGCGTTTAATTAGCTTACCAAAATCTTTTTACCTAAAACTAAACCACCTGGTAATAAGGCTTAATTGCTTATTCTTAATGGCCATAGTAGCTACTATATAATAGAGTTTCTATGGGAGTGCAAGGTTAATAATATATGGCTTATCTTCCTTCCTCCTTACTTAACGCATGTTCTACAACCCCTAAATCTATTATGCTTTTACCTAGTTAAATTAAAGTATTAACAGTAGATCACTAAGCTTGCATATATTAATAATGCAGCTCCAATTAAGAAGCATCGCTTTATTAAGTGTTACTATAAGGCAAGAGAGGAAGGCCTAACAGCAAGGGTAATTAAATCTGGGTGGCATGCCTCTAGTATTTATCCCTACTGTCCGCGTAAAGGCCTTAAATCTTCGCAGGTCAAAAAGAAGGCTCTAATAAAGGCTTTAAGCTTTAAGCAACCTAAAATTAATCATTTTAACATTATCGCCACCCCAAAAAAACCTCGCGATATGTACAATATAATGCAGGGCCTTTGCATCAAGCGCATGCCTAATTAGAAGACTAGGGCAGCTTTATAAAAAGTAGCTTAACGATTTAAGCAACTTACTACGCAAGTTGCATATAAGGAGGCTCAGATACAAAGCTTGCAATCGCAGCTTAAGGACCTCAAAGGCCCAAAAAGGCGTAAGAGGGTGGCCGTAGATCCAAATACAAAGTTCGCAAATATGGATTTAATTAAGGAAGCGATAGATAAGGTAGAGAAGGAAGAGGTAGGTATAAAGGCGAAGAAGACAAAATCACGACTTTAAAGGGTATCTGCTCAAAAGGTTAAGGCTAATATATTAAAATCTATGTATACAGATGTGATCAACCTGGATTAATTAGGTGTAGATAGCTTAAAGAGGGATAGTAACTGATTTGGTGAGGCGAACGACTTTGGGGGGTCGCCGAGTTCCGGGGGCCCAAGCTTATCCAGTTTACACTAAGATCGCACTAAAGAAATCCTAGCTCTTTTATCTATTTCTACTATATTCTGCCGTTCCTAGAGTAGAAAAAGCGCTCTAAAAGATAGATTTTTAATATAGTTTTGTATATAAGAATAAGAGAAACCATATAGCTTACTAGCTTAAAAGTAGCTACCAATTACCCCTACGCGACTTTTTATTCTGTACCCTATTCCTCCTCTTTACTAAAGAAATAGGTAGGGAATTAGTAATTAGTAGGCACTTTCCCTAAAAGTAACCTACTAAACCTAGATTTATATTTTAGAAAACAGGTATTTTAGGGGCGAACCTCACTATATAAACCCACTCCCATTAGAATTTTTTTACAAGGTTATCTTATATAGGGTATAAATACCAATTCCCCTATATACCTTATATTTAACGTGCTAAGGTAATATAGGCTAGCCCTTTTCCGCCTACTATAGCTACCCTAGCGCATCTGCGGTATACCTATATATAATAATTGTCTATAACGCGATAGCCTAATAGCCTATAGTACGTCTACGATAATAGTAGTACTGCAATAATAGCGGTACATCTGTAATAATAGTGGTACTGCGATAATAGCGGTACGTCTATAATAATGGTAGTACTGCAGTAACGGCGGTACGTCTATAGTAATAGTGGTAGGTCTACGGTAATAGTAGTAGGTTTATGGTAATAGTGGTAGTAATTGTTATCTATATCTATAGCTCGTCTACAGCTTGTCTATAGTGCGCCTATAATATAACTGTATGTCTATAGTATAGGGTTAGTAAAGGTCGTCTACAGTGTAACGGCTATAGACCTATTGTAGTAGAGGTCGTCTATAGCGCAATAGCTGTAGACTAGTTATGATAGAGGTTATCTATAGCGCGATAGCTATAGACTGGTTATAGTAGAGGTTGTCTACTACGTAATAGCTATAGACTAGTTATAGTAAAATCGTTAGTTATAGTGGCGATATGTTATAGTAATATGTCCTTAGGGAGTATATAACTAGCGGCGCCCTATAATAATGGTAGAGAATAAAAGAAAGGCGACAGCAGAGACAAAAGAGAGGCGACGGCTATAACTCTCTTAGAAATCTTATTAGTTCTCCAATAAAATCTATAATATTTAATATATATTTTCTATTACTAAATATAAAAAATATTAAAAAATATTAAACATTTTATTTTGATTTATTTTTATTAAAACTCTTTTTATTTAAATTTTTATTTTAAAAGCATAAAAGTTTATTAACGTAGGTAATAGGGTTATAACAGTCGGCATAGTTATAGTGGTTTAGAACATCAAAATTCTACCAGATACCCAATTGTAGGTAAAATACTAGTATAAAGTATCGCATAGCATTGCAATATTACTAAGTGGCGTAGGGCTTTATATTTATATAAAAGAGGCTCTATATTAATATTTTATAGTATTTTAGGTACTAATTGCTCCTTAATTAACCCTATAACGTTGTTTATTTTAGAATCGTCCTTATCCAATATATTATCGCCATTTGATCTATTTAGCCCTTTCTCCTTATCCTCGTCCTATATAGACTATATAGCCTATTAAGAATCCTTCTTTAAGGCCTTTACAGTATCTCGTAGAGCCTTAGAGCAAGCTGTAGTCTCTATAGCAGTAGTAAAGGAGTCCTCCTAATACTGTCGGAATATATGGATAGAGGTTATATGGTTATTCGTGTCTCTGATTAGTCATCCTTATGATGACTAATCAGAGACACGAATGACCATATAACCTCTGTCCATATATTCCGACAAATACTTTTATAGTGTTACTAGGGCTTCTGCCGTTAATTGTGCCTCCTCTACTACTTTAGCAGCTGCTATATAAGCTCCTAGTATTAAGGAAGGTCGGTATACTCGTATCTAAGCACTATCGTCGCAATAGTTTAAAGAGTGTGCTAGTGATATGGAAACCCAGCGTTAGCAAGATATATATAGTGCTTGGTAATTGCATATTTGCTAGGAATAGTAATACGATTCTAGTTAGTATAGGCGACTCCATAAGGCTATCATTTTCTATTAAGGCGATATTAAAATGTCTATAGATCTACCCTATAGGCTTTTATATAGGCTTCCCAGCTATTATAAAGGCTAGAATGCTAGTCAGTAGTAGCAATTTATATAGTCTTGTCGCGGTTAGGATATAGAGGCCATTAGGGTATTATAGTATTAATAAGAATATTTTTGATTACAATATAAGAATTTAAATTTCCTCTGTTTTGATTCTCTTGTTTTAATTTTAAAATTGGCAATATACTTGATTAGGTAGGCAGTAAGCCTAATTAAGAAGGCGATGGCACTACTATTGTAACTATGCCGACCACTATAACCCTATTACCTACGTTATAAGCTTATAAGTTAAAAAGTTAACTTTTTAACTTTTTTTCTAAGATTTGTATAGAAAATTATACTCCCCCCCCCCTACCAATTTTATGGCCTTATAATAATTTTCTACATTTTTTAAATAGAATTTTAAATAGAGAAAGTTTTAGTAAAAGAAAATCTCTATAAAATATTATATTTTTAAGAAATATTTTTAATATTTAGTAGTAGAAAATATATGCTAAATATGGTGAGTTTTGGTGGGAAATTAGCAAAACATAGACTTTTAACAAGGGACTGTAGTCGTGGTTTTCGAGCCTCCGCTACGCAGCCGTACACATATCTCTGCGTTGCTCTAGTAGTCTATTAGCATAATCCTAATAGAATATTAATAGTATCTGCTAGGTTCCTAGGCTCCACTATATAGAGGTATAGAGGCCGATTTTATGGAGCCTATATATAAAAATTAATAAAATTATAAAATTATTATTATTATTAATTCTATTTATTGCTAGATTTGATTCCTTTTCTAGGTCTATATAGGCTTCTACCTTCTATATATAGGAAAAATCTTTAAAAAAGGGAAAGCCTAAGTATATCCTTCTAGCTAGCCTTATATGTTTTATCTTCGCCTACTCTATAACTATGCCTATTTTTTAAGTCTGCCTTTAATACTATACTTCTAAGGTCTCTTACTCTTTAGCGCTAGTAAAAGCGGTGGAATAAAGGCACGGGCTATAAACACTAGATTTTTGGCCATACGCCTTGATTTCTATATACAATTAAACGCTTAATTTATGCTTAATACTGTGTTATCTGCCTATTCGCACGCCGGCAATTATATAAGCGCTTAGTGTAGCAGCTGTATATATACTGGATTATCTTTTAATCTACTTCATCCTCCTAAATCTTCTTAAATTATGCCATTACCTTCTCTGTTTCGTACTTAATAAAATAAAATATTCTCTTAATTATATGCGCTAGAGACTTAATAATTAAGAAATCTAGTAAATAGCTAGGTAAGGTAATAAGTTTTAGTCCATTGTCCTTTACCCATTTAATTATAGCTTTTAATTTATAGGCTAAATCGGCATTCTGGCACAATACAATTCCTTCTTCCTTAAACTTATTAAAAAGCTTTAGCAATACCTACTAGGTATAGGGCTTTGTATTTATCTTACCAACTTTATTAGGTACCTAGTAAGGGATAAATAACCTCTAATTCTTTCTAATTATAATAAAGATAAAGAATAACTTAAAATGCTCCTTCTCTAATGCCTTTTTCTTTTTATCCTTCCTAGTAGCTGCCTTTCTGTAAACATTCTGGGGCAAATAGCGGTAATAGCGACCCCTTTTTCTCTTAATTCTATAGGTAATCTCTGGCCTTAAACCAAAGTAATATTTATTACAAAATGCTATGTTATTATAGTCTACAAAATAGGGCCTTTTCTCCAAAGATATATCCATAAATTTAAGGCGATTAGTGCACTGCCTCTTATCTAGCTCCCTCTCTTCTTCTATTATAGCGTTAATAATTCCTTTATCCTCTTTATATACTTTTTAGATCAGTTTTAAGCTAAGAGAATATATTCCAAGGGGCTTAAAATAAGGGACTTCTGGCAGAGATATACTGGTATTAATGGCGATATCCTTCTATAGCTTGCCCTTATTATTTTAGGAGACAAAGGCATCTTTAAGATAGTTGCTAATAGCTACACTATTGCTCTTAGTAAGGCCTTATTTCCTTCCTCATAGATTTAAGCCCTCTTAATTATGGCATATGCGTACTTCTCCTAAGGCAATAACGTGTTGTAAATTGCGTAGTAGAATACAGGCAATTTGTAAAAGCTAATCTTAAAAGATTGGAACACTAAGAACCTAAGAGAAAAGAGGTATACTAAGAATAAGTGCTTAAGAGGGTGTTTCTAGGTATTTTCCCGGCTTAGGAAAAAGGCTAAGTAGGGGAGTAACTGGCCGAGCCCTTAATTTTCGGCCTTTATATTCCTTATAAAGGCGCCCTATTTTTAGGCGTTGTTTAAAGATAATTAGGAGTGTTTTAGTGCGTATATTATTGTTTATTATAATTATTTAGGGGGATGTTTTAGTGTTTATAGCCCATACCGTTATTCTACCGCTTTTATTAGCGCTAAAAAGTCTTAAAAGATCTAGGGGGGGTAATAGAAGGGTCTAGTTATTTACCTTTATGCCTCCTTTAGCTAGGTAGGGGGTGTTTAGTCTCTAAGGGGTTAGAAGGGGGCATATCCTTTAGCGTCCTCCTATTAGATCTTATATGCTATCTAAAACCACTAAAGAACTCCTTAGCCTATAAGCTATTATACCGCTATATAAAGGCCCCTACTTATAGCAAGCATTTAGTAGGTAGTTATATATATACTAGTAGTGCCAGTAATATATTAGAGTTTAACATACCTATTTATTTAGGCCTCTACCTTAGTTTTCTAGTGCTTTATCCTGGCCTATAAACAGTTAGCTACCACTACTAATAATATAGGGAATTTTATTAGTTTTTTTGGATATCTTATAAATAAGAGTTTCCTCCTAGAGTTAGTACGCTTTTATATAGCTTAGGAGCCTTTTATAGCCTTCTATAATATACTAAATTTAGGTCTCGTTAAGAGTAGGAATTGGTTAAAATTCATCCAGGTCACCTAATAAGGGACGTGCTTCCCTTACGTACTACCCCATCAAACTTTTAACCTCACAACCTTAACTCCTACCCCTTACTACTCAAATATATCTTCTACCCCAGTTGCTATTCCCTATCTACCGCCTAAATGCCTTCCAATTGTATATTTTGTACTACCTATAAGCAGTATCGCTTTTCTACTAATTTTACAACAAACCGTTGTGGAGCTCCGTATAAGACCTATACATCTTATAGGGTTAATCCTTTATTTACTCTTTTTTAATCTACTACCTTTCTAACTCTATATATATAGGAGAACAGAAATAGGCGGTCCTAATAACCTTTAGCGGACCTTCCACAGCCTATACACCAAACGATAGCCGCTACTGCTTTCGCTACTGCTTCCACTGCTACCTCTCCCCTTATACCGCCCGTATTAATCTAGTAACCACCTATGTTAATCCAGCCACAACCGCTCATATTAATTCAGCCGCAACTTGCTACAGTCCGCCCTATTACGGGCCAGTTAGATATTAGGCCTATTGCCATAGTCCGCCCTATCGCGGAGCAGCTAGATTATAGTCCTATTATTACCGTCCGCCCTATTACGGAGTAGCTAGATCTTAGTCCTATAGACATTACTTGCAACTTCTGCGCGGCCCTACATTAGATTAATAAACGTATTAGTATATTACCCGCCAGCAATCTATGGTTTAAAGCCTGCTGTAAGCACAGTGATGTAAACTTCCCTCTATTTTAGCCGCCGCTAGAATATCTACACGATCTTTTAAAGTCCTATAGTGCTTCTACTAGGCAGTTTAGGGAGCGGCTTTGCTCATATAATGCAGCATTGGCTTTTACATCCGTAAACTATACCGTTACTAACTATAGCGTAGCCTAGGGCGGCCCAAATTGCTTCCAGATATATAGTAAGCTTTACCATCTATAGGGCCCGCTAAAGCCTCCTACCAATATTACTCCGCGGTATGCCTAGCTATACTTTTACAACCCTAGCTATGCCATAGATATCTAGCTATAGGCCCATCCTAATACCTAGCTAGATATAACCATTCTGTGGTGCCTTACTACTATACTATCTAAGATACGGAACCCTTTTATTGCCCTCTATTAAACTATAAGGGAACGGCTTTAGGCTCAGCCCATATTAACCCTGTCGCGGATTATCTTAAACCTATAGATACGGCTTATCTTGGAGGCTAGTGCTAATTAGCGCCGTAAGAACCTCCCAATAAGCAACAAGGTGGCCATTATTATACCAGATAAGTACAGTAATGCCAGCTTCCGCAATATTGTGCTTATAGAGCATTATATACCTAATAAGCAGCCGCGATACTGCTGTATTAACTTAACGCATGCCGTATATATGCAGCTCCACTACGTGCTACTCTTTCCTTACAGTAACGCTAGCTGGCACTGTTAAAATAGGTATAGTTTAATGATGATTTTTATTGAGCATACTTATCTAAGAGGGTGGGGAAGCGACAATTATATAGAAGAGTGTCAAAGGTTTCACCCGACAAGAAGCAATACACGCTAACTAGAACCCACTTTAACAGCCCCCCTTAAGTTGAATATAGGTAACAATATAAAGGTTATAAGAGACGTTAATATCTCTCTAAACCTAAAACATCTCTAAATGCATAGAATGCATCTTTTGGCAGCGCCTTAGTGAAACCATCAGCTATTTGTCGACTTGTTTGTATATATTCCAGCTTAATATCTCCGTCCACAACCTTCTCCCGAATAAAGTAATGTTGGAGAGCAATATGCTTAGTTTAAGCGTGAAACTTAGGGTCTTTTGTAAGAGCAATAGCACCTTAATTATCGGCGTAAATAATTATTGCATAAGGGGATTCGTTAGTTAGAGATAGTTTTTAAAGGAGTTGTTATAACCAAATAGCTTCTTTTGCTGCAACTGTCTGTGCTATATACTCTGCTTTGCAGGTTAAGAGTGCCACCGTAGGTTAGTGCTTTAAGGACCAGCTAATTACACCACTTTTAATATTAAACACAAATCCTAATATTAATCTTTGAGTTTCTAAGTTATCTGCCTAGCTAGAGTCTATAAACCCCCAAAGCGCTTATATTTCTCCTTGGAGGACGAGTTGGAGGTTAAGTATGCCGCGTAAGTAGGAAAGTATTTAAAGAACAGCTTGCATATAAGACTTATTGGGATTGGAAGCAAAGCGACTAATAAGGGAGACGGCGAAGGCGATATTAGGTTAAGTACCGAGCATAGCGTACATTAGGGTGCCAACTAGCAATTAGTATTAAGTCTTAAACGCAGAGTTAGCCTAATAATCTACCACTGCTAGTTAAAGATGAGAGGTTCCTATTGGTATAAGGTAAGGGGAATAGTTCTAAAAACCAGCGCTATAAATAGCCTCTTTAAGGTAAGAGAATTGGCTAAGCCATAGTTTACGGAGTTATTGATCTTAAGTTACTTTTATACTAAGATAATAAGTAATAGGGCCTAGATTAGTTATGCTAAAGCGTCTACTAAGTTAAGCTTTAATAATCTTAATATTAATAATATCTAGTTTAATAAGTAGGAGGTTGTTAATATAGACTATAATATATATAGAACCTTTGGCGAAGACTAAAGAGTTAGAGTTAAGGGGTTTAACGTTAGGAAAACGGGAGAGTGGTAGGGGCTAGCCCAGGGCTAGCCCGGGGTCATTTTAGCTAGATCCGCTGATCTGCTCATGTACACTTATTTACGCTAGCCCGGGGCTACTTTAGCCACTTTAGCTACCTTAGCTACTTTAGCTACTTTAGCCACTTTATATCTAATAGCTATAATATTTACAATATTTCCTATAACTGCAATATTTATAAAATATTTAAAATTTAAAATATTTAATTAATAGTAGGTAAAGGAGTATATATATAGCAGAATGGGAGAGCCTTACGCAAAGGCTTAAAATTGTTAATTGGCTAGTCCAAATAATCCGCTACCTATGTACTAATTTCCTAACTAGGTCCAGTGCCTATCTACCTACCTACGTACCTGCCTGCGTACCTACCTACGTGCCTACATACCTACCTGCGTACCTACCTGCGTACCTACCTGCGTACCTACCTGCGTACCTACCTGCGTACCTACCTGCGTACCTCCCTGCGTACCTCCCTGCGTACCTGCCTACGTACCTACCTGTGTACCTACGTACCTACCTACCTGCCTACCTGCCTGCCTGTGTCTATTATAGGAGCTCTACGTCTTTTTAGGGAGACTACCGCTCAGGCTTCGAGCGATCGATTAAGGAGAAGGGGGGAACCTCACGCAGAGGCTCCAAATCGTCGATTGGCGGTGTTCCCGATAATCTGCTGGTCGTATACCGATTTCCTAACTAGGCCTAGTGCCTGCCTGCCTGCCTGCCTGTCAGTATCTGATTTAATTTAGGGGAGGGGTTGGTTCAAACAGTGGTCATCTAGGGTGCCTCCCTAGGAGGCCTTAATCCGATTCAATTCGGTAACGGGCTATATC
>Ga0307507_10001144_pt1 | contig 58847 bp, 21 predicted proteins | sample 7_EM_MG_FD_207223 | JGI IMG/M metagenome (GOLD analysis project Ga0307507, IMG submission 207223) | Populus trichocarpa ectomycorrhiza microbial communities from riparian zone in the Pacific Northwest, United States - 7_EM | ecosystem: Host-associated > Plants > Roots > Unclassified | place... | reverse complement strand
CTTTTAGGGGTAATCTATAAAGTTCTAAGCAGGGTACTAGGTTAGGTCTAGATTATAACCTTTCCATTAAATACAGTATTTTAGCGTTCCTTATACTAGTTTATAGGCTAGTATTTTATTAACTTCCCATTTATTATTGCTATTAACTTAAATTAGTAGTAGAGGCTTATTCTTTTATCTAGGTAGTGGGTTATTTATAGCTTTCTATAGCTTATCTAGTAAGAAAATAGGGTGGACTTTAATTAAGTCTAGGAGTTTGACCTTATATAAGTTACCTTCTTTATTAAAGATCTTATATAGTCCTACTATCTTATAGTCTAGCTTATAGCCAGGCCATTCTATTTTTTAGTTCTTTATTATAAGCTAGACCTTATCACCTATAGTAAAGTTGGGCTTACGCCTATGCTTATTTGCCTACTATTTTATTAATTTTTAGGCCTTCTTTAGGTTCTTATAGGCTACCGTCTATACTTTTTTTAAGTGTCTAGCATACTACTATGCTTCCTTATAAGATAGTTTTTTGTGTATAGTCTATGGTCCTTCCAGTCTCTCCTAGTTAAAGCTTATATAGGGTAAGTATCCCATTTCTAGCTAAATAGGTGTAAACCCTATAGAGTTATGGGGTATAGTTGCCTAGGCGTAGTCTATTATAGGTAGTAGTTTACTCTAGTTATCCTAAAAGTAGTTAATAAAGGGCCGGAGTTTCTAGTCTAAGTATTAATTTATAATCTCTATCTAACTATCTATCTAGAAGCAGTATGCTATAAAGAGCTTTAGCCTAATATCTAGGATTTAGGTAAACTTATTTTAAAAGGCTAATATAAACTACGGCCTATAGTTGGATATAATAGTATTTAGTAGTCTGTAAATTTGGTAGATATAGTAGATATATAGTTAGGCCGCCTCTTTAGCATTAATATTCTTATAATAGGGAATTAAAAACAGGCGCTTGCTAAAGCGGTTAACTAGGATTATAACCATATTATATCTGTCGCGGTCTATAGGTAACTTATAAAAGTTTATAGAGATATACTACTAGGGGCGTTCTGGTATTAGGAGTGGCTTTAATAGCCCTAAGGTCTTATCTTATAGAATTATAGACCTATAGTAGTTATTACAGTTCCGTATATAGTGGTTAATATCTATAACTATTTTAGGCTAGTAGTAGCAGTTACTACTAATTATATAGGTCTTATTTTTTCTAGGGTGGGCTATAGAGACCTAAGTATATACTTTAGTGATAAGCTAAGTCTATAAATTTTGTTCCTTTACTACTACTAGCTATTCCTAGTACTTAAGTAGTCCATTTTTAAGGGATTATAGGCTAGTAGTATCCTTTGCCTTTTTGCGGTACTTCTATAGAGAAGGGGCTATACGGTTTGCCTATAGCAGTTTATTAATAAGGTTAAATTCTATGGAGTTAATAGGATATATCTTAGTGTCTAAAGGGTCTATATTTAATTCTGCCTATATCTAGGGGTTAAGGTACTCTAGTTATAGTAGTATCTAGGTCCATAATAAGATCTTTATAGCTATTTAGTTATCTAGGTCTTGTCTATACCTTATAAAGGCGTTTATATAATTTATAGCGCCTAGCTAGTACCTAATTTAGGAAGTTAAACTAGAATAGGGTGTCTACCTAGTATGCCTGCTAGGCTATAAGGGCCTTTATTATTATAAAATATTCTAAGGCCTTATAATTGGAAACTACCTAAATAGGCTTAGGGGTCCTTTTTAGCTATATATACTAGTGCTAAAGGCTAGAAATAATAGCCAGCGTCTTTTTATTATGGATATAGTAATTTAGCTCCGCATCTATTATAGTCTTTAAATAGTATATAATAGGGTGCTATTTTCCATCTAGCTGTTTTTGGGAATAGATAGCAGCTATTATACTATCTAAAGCATCCATTTCTAATATTAAGGGCCATTCTGGGTGGAAATAGGCTAGTAACAGAGTAGAGACTAGCCGCTTTTTAAGTTTATTAAAGGCCTTTTTATATATATTATTAAAATAAAAAGGTTAGTTCTTTCTAGTAAGGTAGTTAAGGGGCCAAGTAATCCTGCTATAGTCTTTAATAAAGCGTTAGTAGAAGTTATAAAAACCTAGGAATAACTATACCCCCTTTATAGTTCTTAGGGATTTCCATTAATTAATTACAGCCATTTTTTCTAGGTCTGCCTTAATTTCGTCTATACTAATAATAAACCCTAAGTACTTAGTGCGCTTAACATTAATATAACGGAACCTTATAGCAAGAACTACAGTAGGTTCGTTAATGGGCTAGGTGTGTAGATATTTAAATAAGTCAATAATGTAATAGTACAAGATAATAACTGGTGGAGTAGTTGCCTAACAGATTAACTCCAATTATATTCTAAGATTCACTATAAAGAAAGAACTATCTAGGTAGGGACTGTGGTCCTTTAAATACACATCCTAACTCCTAAGAAACCTTCCTTGTATGTGAGATACATAAAGTATATAAGGTATATAAGACGTCCCTTATAGAGCTTATAGAGCTTATAGAGCTTACCATATAACCTTAGTTAATACTCCTTGTTATATAGTTTTACCAGATCCACTCTAGACTATACCTTGATTAACCAACTAGCTTCTTCTAACTCTTCTTTAAGTAGTTGTAACACTGTACTTAAAGCATCCGTAACACTATCTCTCTCCTCTTTATCTTCGTCCTTAAAGATTTCTAACATCTCTAAGTTGTCTACTAGAGGTATAATGTCCATCTAATTAATTTGGTTAATATTATTACTTATTATACCTAAGGCTCCCTCTTCTACCTCCACTAAATGTTAGTCTTGCACTATTACGTCCATACTATTACTAGGTAAAGTTATACCTTCCTATCCTTATTACGCGAAAGAGGGGTTAATGTGCGTTATAATTGCATCGCCCATTAACCAACAACTATCCTCTTACGCTAAGTGCACTCGAGCAAATATATAGTTATCCTACAATATTTAAACCGTGTTTAATGCTAAATATACACGTTCTACTATCCTTAATAGCCTTTAAGTACCCTTATTAATTGCCGCTAGGGTCCTAGGTTTAATCTGCTGCTATAAAGCTTAACAGTAATCTGTTAAAGGCCCTAGCCAAGATTTACTGGCTTTAGTATAATAATAAACTTTGTCTTGCTTATATTTAAGATAAGGAGCGTTATACCCTAGAGGCTTGTCAGAATGCTTACGCCCGTCTTCTTTATCTTAAGAAAGTTTGCAAGAAAGTTTGTTTTAAGGAGTAAAAACTTATAAAATAAGGTCTTTAGGAACTTGGTAACAAAAGAACGGATTCTCTTCCTCTAGAGAGGGAAATAACTCCAAGTACGTTAGCAGGTGTCCCTCTTAGGTCCCCCTTAGGTAACTCGTTCTTTAGTAATCCTTCCTTATTAATGCTACCTAATCCTTTTTCTTCTAATACTTCTATGCCTTTCCCATAGCGTTCTCTAGGTTGCTTAGTAGCTCCTAGGTAATCTCTATATAGCCTATTTACTTTACTTTATACTATGTTTTATCATTAACATCCTTATAACTAACGATCTTTAAAACTTACTACTCGTCTTCCTCCTGTCCTCTATACGTGTCTACTTTATAGACTAGTAGTTTAACACTCCTATATGCTGGCTCTAATATTGCAACATGCTATATAGGGTAGATCCTTATTTTTATAGGTAAGTTAAGTCTATACATAACTTCTAAGATTTTTGCTTTAACCGTAAACGGTTCTAGTCTAATATAGTCCAACTTCTTGCTTAGTTGTCAACTCTTAAAATTTTTGTATAGTAGCTATACTTTATCCCCCTCCTTAAGATCTGGTCCCTTAGATCTCTTAGCGTTATAGTACCTTTTTATCCTTTCTTATACTAGTTTAGCTATTTCTTTAAGGTGATTATAAAGATTTATTAGTGTCTCTATTCTTTTCTTTACTATGCTACTTATTTTCTTTACTTATTATGGCGACAACGATAACCTTAGCTTATAGCCATAGTTCGCTTTAAAAGGTAACGTGCCCATCCCTTCCTATAGTATAGCATTGTATATAAACTGTATAACTAGTAATAACAATACCCAATTGTTTTATGCATAATTAATATAATGCCTTAGATACTGTTCTAGTATCTAGTTTAGTCTTTCTATCTGGCTATCTGTTTATGGGTAATATATAGTTAATATTACTGCTTAAACCCCTTATTCTACTAAGAATACTTCCTAAAATACTGCTATAAATCTCAGATCTCTATTTAACACGATCTTTATTAGTGCTCCATGTCTTATAAATACTTCTTTAATATAGATTCTAGTTATATCTTCTGTGGATATTTCTTCTGTGCACGCTATAAAGTATCTCCACTTTATTAGCTTATCCACTATTACTAAGATCGCGTCGTGATCTTGTCCGGTAATAGGATCTTTTAACTTTAGTAACTTAATAATAAAGTCCTATAATATAACTTCCCATAGTCTTTCTAGTGTTTTAATAGGTTATAGCCCTCTATACGGCTTATGCCTTGTTAGTTTATTTCTCTAGCAATCTAGATATTCCTTTATAACTTGTCTAGCTAGTCCCCAGATTCCTTAAATAATATACTCCTCCTAAAGTCTTAACACTAAGCCTATAGCCCCATTATATCCTTGCGTTATTCCTTTATAAAACTCTTTTATAAACTCTTTTACTATTGCCCTTAGAATATAGGTTGCTTCCCTATTCTTATACTGCTCTAAGTCTAGATTCTCTACCTATACTTCTTAGATCTTTTATACTTAATTACTTTTTAGTAATTTATAAACCTAACCTTCTTTAGTCGCTGTAATCTTTAGATAATTATACTTAATCTATCCGTCTTAATCCTATCGCAGTAAAGCTCCTAACAGCTTTTTATTATTCTATAACTTAGCCCTTCTACTTAGAGCATCTGCTTATATATTATCTATACCCTTAATATACTAAATCTTAAAATGGTATTCTATAAGCATTTCCGCTTACCTAACCTGTCTTTAGTTTAGTTCCTTTATTATTAGGAACCCTATAAGGTTTTTATAATCCATCTTAACCATAAATAGTTTCTTAGTGCCTTGCAAGAATGCTCTCCATTTCTTAAGTGCTACAACTATACCTAACAACTCCTTATTATAAATATTATAGTTTAGTTCTAGTGGTATCATCTTCTAACTATAATACGCTACTAGATGCTATGCGTTTAAATGCTTCTATAGTAAGCATGCTCCTAGTGCGAAGTTTAATACATCTATTTCTACAACCGTATCTAACTTTGGCTGGTAGATTTTAAGAATTAAATCTTAGGTAAACAACTCCTTAAGTTCTTTAAATAACTTTTTTTACTTACTACCCTATACCCACAGTTCCTCCTTTTTTATAAGTCTTATAAATAACTTAATACTTTTTAACTACTATGTTATAAACCTCCTATAGTAGTTACAAAACCCTAAAAACAATCTTAACTATATAACATTCTCTAGTTCTTGCCAACTCACTATAGCTTCTACCTTTTTTTGGTCCATGCTAATCTTTCCTAGTTTAATAATAAATCCAATAAAATCGGTCTTCCTAGTAAAGAACTCGCATTTCTTAATTACTACTGGCATCTTTTCTTCTTATAGTCTTCTTAAGACCCACTTAACATATTCTCCATATTCTTCCTCGTTTTTTAAGTAAATGATAATGTTATTAAGATATGCCATAATAAATTTATTAAGGTGTTCTCCTAATATACTATTAATTCGCTTCTAGAATATTACTAGTACGTTTGTAAGCCCAAACTGCATAACTAATGGTTTATATAGTCCTTCCTTTAACCTAAAGGCTGCCTTCTATTCATTGCCTTCCTTAATCCTAATCTAATAGTATGCCTACCTTAGATCTATCTTTATAAAGATCTTTACGTTGCCTATCCTATCTTAGATTTCGCTAATTAAGGGTAAAGAATACCTATCCTTCCGCGTAATACTGTTTAACTATCTATAGTTAATACACATCCTAAGTTTTCCGTTTTTCTTTAGAATAAACAATACTAGATATCCTACTAATAACTGTGATAGTTTAATATATCCCTTTTATAAGTTCTCCTAGACAAACTCTTTAAGCGCTATTAATTTAGTTTTAGTAAGCTTATAGACTAAAAAGAACCTTAAACTTATTCCTAGTTCCAACTCTATTTTATAGTCCCACGCTATATATTCTAACAGCTTTTCACTTTTTAGTAACTATAACTTTTTACCATACTTGCGGTATTTCTTTAGTACATAACTTAAGCCTCGCTTAGTCTCCTTATATATTACTCCAACTTGGTACTATACTAACTTAGTTTACTATTACGTCTTGCGTTATTAAGTATCCCTAATATTAACCTAACCTATAACCCAATTAATTCTTAGATTATATTTCTATAACTAAGGCATTCCTAGTATCGCCTTGTCCTTCCCTAATGGTAGGATATTAAAAGACATCTAGACTAGTCTCCCTTTAATAGTTAACTAAATATGTCCTATTTTAAGAGTAATAATGCCTCCTTTTAGGCTATTAGATCTCCTAAAATCATTATAAGTAGATATAGGTATTCCTTCTATCTATGTAGTAATCCTATCCTTTCCACTACTGCTAGTAATATATAGTTTCTTATTACTCCACTATCTACTAACACTTTAAACTATTAATCTTACTATTTAACTTATAAGTTTAAGTATTATCCTTAAATTCCCTTAAGGGTTTAAGGCTCTACCACTAGCTCCCTCTAGTCCTATAGGCCTCCCCTTTTCTTAACTACTAGCTACTAGATCCTACTTATACCTAGTCCTCTTTTAGCCAATACTTAGTTTATTTCTTTTCCTCTATATACTATAGACAAGTATTCTCTAGATAATTCCACTACTATTATCCCTCTAGGCATTCTTCCGTAAGGAATCTTCCTAGTTAAAGTATTAGGTCTCCTTAACTCTATACTTCTACTAGGTGCTATCTATATATATACTTAGCATCTCTAAACTTCCTTTTATCCGGTGCCTAATATATCCTTATTAGGTACTTCCGGTTTTTATCCTTTAGTGCTCTATACATATTACACATATTATCTACATAAGCTATCCATAATAGTATATAATACGCTAAGTGACCTAGGTTAACTCTTAACTTATCTCTATCCTTAAGTTTAAACCTTTATCTAACCAATCTAACTGTTGGTCTCTTATTTATAGGTACTAAGATTTGTCTCTTACTTCTCTAGTCCCTAGATCCCTCTTCTAGGTTCCTTAATATTATAATTAACGCTCCTTTAATATAATTTATGCGTTTCTCCATAATAGGTTGGTCTTAAACAACTTTTTTATCTAGCTATATATAGAAATCTTCCTATTCATTATTATGTTATTACCTATACCACTTTCCATATAACTAGTTTAGTATATATGGTCTATCTATTAGAAAGTACCTTATTATTACTATGTTATAATAACCTTTAGTATACCTTTCTTTAAATCTGGTTAGAATCCCTAAATCCTCTTCTTATTCTAGTTTGTTTAACCACTTTACTCTAGGCGTCCCTACCTTAGGCCTATTAGTAACTCTTTATATAGGTACTCTGTCCCTTATATAACCTAGCATAGCTAATCTTTTATCTAGCTTTTACTCTTACTATATAATAATTCTTTACCTAAACTTATCCATAGTTTCTTGTTTCTTACGTCTTGCAGTTAAATCCTTAAAGTCATCTTGCTTCTTAATCTTAGTATTAACTTTTTAATCTTTAGGCTAAATACTATATTCCCCTAAAACTAATGTCCTTACTTATTCTCCAAACTTGCAGTTCTTAAACTTGCGTCCTATACTTATTTGTTTACCTTTAAACTAAGCCACTACCCTTTCCCATTAGTTTTCGTCCATTATAGGTTCTTAGGTATATCTTATCTCATCTTAAGAATCTTAAGCATCTCGTATCTCTTCTTAAGAATCTTAAGCCTATAGCCTTTTACCTTTACCAAGTAGTAAGCTAGCACTAGCAGTTGTCTACTTGCTTAATTATCTTTAGATATTACTCCTTCCGTCTTATAAAGCAATAGATTCCATATTTAATGGTGTTATAATACCCATTACTAAACCGCGTTCTATAGTGGTCTCAGTCTCTACTTCTATTGCGTTATTAAGGTTTAAGTACCCCTAGCCAGCCTCCTTTTTTTCCTTATTGCTATTAATTAATAAGTACTCTAACTCTATTGTCATTGTTGCTAATCTTTATCCGTATATTACTATAACACCTTAATCCAGCTTATAGAGTTAATCTTATTCTTTATTTAACTCTTTAGTTCCTTTAAGTCCTCTTAACTCTAACTATTATAGCCAATAGCTTACGCTATACTTAGCGTCCTTATAAATTTAGTATGCGTTATTATAATAAAACATAAAGTGTTTAATTAAACACTCCTTGGTCCCGCGCAACATCCCTATATCTATATTATTATACTCTAACAACCTAGTGCCCTTTACTGCATAGTTACTCTAACTACCTTTACAGTCTCTAGCAAAATAACCCTATTTTCCACAATTTATATAAGCTCCTTTTTTAAACCATTCTTCTTATTATAGAGTCCGCCTAAACATTTTCTGCTACTAAGATCCCTAGTTTAGCCTCTACTCCTTGGTCCTATAATCACTTAATCCTTAACCTCTAGGTTTCTATAGTTTCTTATTCTATCTTCTAGATTCTTTAGTACTGCTTAGGTCCATTAGCTCTAGTCCGCCATTCTATAGGTTATAACTTTATATCTATTAATGCGTATTTTACGCCTTATATAACTATAGAACTCTATCTTGCCCTTTCTTAGCTTATTCCCTTTAATAGATCCTATTGTTAATCTTTATTAATTAATCTATTAAGTCTCTTAGACTTTCCGCATCTTCTATTAGGATAATTGCGTTTTAGACTTTTGCCTTAAGTCCCTATTTATACTGTACTATAAGCGCCTTATTATTCCACTTAACCTATATTACAAGCGTCTAAAACTGCGTTGTATACTCTATTGCTAAAGAATGTTATACTAGGTTCTGAAGTTTTCTTTCCGCTATAGTTATTACTTTTAGGTCTCTAAATATCTGTATTAGTCTTTCCGCGAACCTGTTCTAGTTAGTAAACATAAACCGTACTTCCTAATTAGTAGTTATTATTCCATTTATTTAGATTTTAGTAAGGTAAGGTTTAAACTACTTAAGTGCCCTTCCACTTAGGAACAATCCTGCATACGCCACTTGGTCCATAGGTATTGCCAACTTAGCCCCTTCCTATATAACCTTAAAGTGTATTTGCGTAAGGAATCCTTTAAGTTTCAACTTCTCCCCTAAGAATTGTTTAATTAAGGGTAACTTAACCTTAGCTGCTCCGATTCTATTAAGTCGTTTTTTAAGTATTTAATTGTTGTCTGTTATTTAATTAACCATTTCTTATAACTAACCCACCGTAACTAGCTGCGAATTAGTATCTTCTATACTAGTGTCTTCTCCTGAACCTAAGGTCGTAGCTACTATAGACTAAGTCATAACCGGTGCCTTTAACGGCGTGACTTGCGCTTTAGGTGGCATACTGTTTGACTTGTTAATACCGTAACTAGGTAGTGAATATGTAATAGAACCTTGTAGCAAGAACTACGGTAGGTTCGTTAATGGGCTAGGTGTGTAGATATTTAAACAAGTTAACAATATAACAGTATAAGATAACAACTAGTGGAGTAGTTGCCTAACAGATTAACTCCAATTATATTCTAAGATTCACTACAAAGAAAGAACTATCTAGGTAGGGACTATGGTCCTTTAAATACACATCCTAACTCCTAAGAAACCTTCCTTGTACATGAGGTACGTAAGGTACGTAAGGTACGTAAGACGTCCCTTATAGAGCTCACAGAGCTCACAGAGCTTACTATGTGACCTTGGTTAATACTCCTTATTACATGGTTCTACCGGATCCACTCTGGACCGTGCCTTAATCAACCAACTAGCTTCTTCCGACTCTTTTCCAAGTAGTCGTAACATCGTACTTAAAGCGTCCGTAACAACTAAATTCTAACTTCTTAATATTGGCCTAAAGACTAGCTTTATGGAGACGTTATAGGACTTTATAAATATGCTCCTTATACTTTAGTTTGTTCTTAGAGTAAATTATAATATTATCTAAGTAGGCTGTGCAGAAGTTATTAAGGTAGTTAAAGAGTACGTTATTTATATACCGTTGGTATATAGCCAGTCCATTAGTCAGTCTAAAAGGTAGTACTTTATATTTATATAATCTATAGCAGGTTTAAAAGGTAGTAAGATCCTTAGATTTAGGGTTTATCTTAATCTAGTAAAAGGCCTAGCGGATATTAAGCTTTATAAAGATCTTAGCCCTACTTATATATGCTAATATTTCTTTAAGTAAGGGTAGCGGATATTAGTCTTTGCGGGTTATATAATTTAGTTTATAGTAGTTAATATAGAAATAGAGTCTACTATTAGGTTTTTTTATAAAGAGAATGGGTAAGGTAAAGGGGACTTAGCTAGGCTTAATAAAGCCCTTATTAAGGTTGTTAATAAGGTACTGCTTAGTGGCCTATAGCTTATTAGTAGATTACTAGCGGAAGGGGCTATAGCTAAGGGTGTTTTCTTTATCTAGCTTAATCTTAATCTTATAGTTATATAGTTAGTAAGGCGGGAGTATATTAGATACTGCCTTAAAGAATATATTCTTAAATTCCTGGTATTAACAGAGTAGTTTCTGTTCTACTAGCTCCTTATCTATAGGCTTACTTTCCCTACTAAGCTAGTTATGGGCTAGGGCTTCCTTGTCTTTAATTATCCGGTTAATTTTATATAAGCTAGTTATAAAGGTAATAGTATTAGGCTATTTTAAGTTCTAGTAGAACCCTATAGCGCTAATATAGCAGATATTAACTGGTGGGAGGTTTATAGGTTTCTTTATGGATATTTTATAAACTATATTTTGCGGTTAAGGGCTTACAGCCCTCCTTAGCTCTTGTTTTATCTTCTATAAGTTATCTTTCTAGTTTGTTTATTTAGTATAGCGTCTAATATTCCTTGCTATTCTTTAGGGCTGTATAGGGCCTAGTCTCTCTAGCTTATTACTAGCTTCCTAGGTCCCTAGTATTAGTAGTATAACATTAGTAGTTTGGGAGCGTTATAGTATATAAATCCGTTACGGATTAAGCTATATATCTTTCTTAAATGCCTAGTCTCTATCTATAGCCGTATAAGGTTTTCTATTATAATGCTAATTTCCTTTATAAAAGATAGTATTAGGGGTAGGGTTTTAGGCTAGATAAGCCGTCTACTCTATACTTTAAGCTATAAGCCTAAATAGGCTAGCTATTTTCTTCCTAAGATTATATTATAGCTTCCTAAGTCTGTAATAAGAAAGGGGATATTATACTATCTTTATCTGTTAATATAGAGGTATATCCGCAAGATAGTTATAATAGGTGGCCCTATTTATCTGTTGTACCCATAAATAGGAATTAGTTTGGGTAGTTCTTTAAGGGGTGCATTTAAAAAGTTAGCCAGCTTTATAGTATACTAAATATCTATTAAGGCAAAGGCATTTACTCTAGAGTTAGCTAAAGCAGAGGTTAAACTTAATATTTATTACAGAATAAAGTATAAGGGATAGTACAGCTTCTTTTACTGACTAGCTAGCCTAGATTAATATATAATATATTAATCCCTTTTAACTCTAGAGAGGAGTCTTTCTTTAGGGTTCCTCTTTTTCCAACTCTACCTCTATACTGTCCTCCTAAATTAGTAGGACCTTATTCTTTTTTACATTTATTAGGTATTTAGCTATATAGTAACCTTTTTAACTATATATAAAGTAAGCTCCTTAATTGCTAAGGGCCTATCTATAGGGGTTACTATATAAAGGCTGAATATATGCTAGAGTTACAGTAGGACTAGCTGCATGGCTAGCTACTGGGTTAATAGTAGGTAGTACGGTTAGTGCTATAGGGGTTATAGATCTTACTAGGGCACTACGGCCTGTTCTTATAGTACTTATATTCTAGTTAGCGGAGCTTCTAGCCTTATACCGCTTAGCATATGCCTTAATTTAATAGAGGCCCTAATTAATAGCTAGACATTAGTCTATAAGTTCCTTTAGCGTCTATATAGTAGTATAAACTAGTAGTATAGCACGATATAGGTCTAGGGTAAGCTTAGGTCTAGTATTAGATCTTCTTAGGGGATTTAGGCCTATTTAGCTAGGTGTAAAAAGCGGGTCTAGAAAACTAAGAAGGTTTCCATTGTTTTTATTATTAGGCTTTTATAATTAAGATAGGCATTCTATACCTTAAAGGGGTCCTTATAAATAGAAGATAGGTAATTGATTATCTCTTCTCTAGAAAGGAAGGAGGTTGCTAAGTCCTGGGTATATTACGGATATAAATGCGTCTATATGTCCCTACCAGTATAGCTAAAGACGTAGGCTATTTTAGCTTGGGTAGTAGGGAAGTAATCTATATTAACTTTAAGCTTATCTTGTAGTTAAAGCTTCTAATTATTAAATATAGGATTAGTTCCGTTTGTAAGTAATAAGGGGTCTGTAATCCCTATAGACCGCAATAATACTAATATAGTATATTAGGCTAGGGCCTTAAGGACCATAGCAAGTCTTTAGGTATTTAATAACTCCTTATTAGGTATAGGGGTATCTCTAGTTTTAAGCAGCTCTTAAAGCTATTTAATTTTAGTATTAGCTGCTATAAGCTCTTCCTAGAGGATTAAGACGGCAACTATTTTACTATTAGAGGTATTTATAGATCCTATAGCAGCTTTACCCGCTGCTATATTTCTTAGCATAGTAGTAGAGGTAATTTTTAGTGTTTATTTATTTTCTAGGGGAGTTCTGGTCCATATATGTCCTATTCTTAGGTTTTGCGTTCTATTTATATTTTTTTAGTTTTAGTAATATCCTTAGGGTCCTATTCTATGTTCCTATCCTATTCTTAGTCTATATATATATTTAAGTTCCTTTTTAGAAAGAAAGAAGAGATAGGCTTTAAATAATATTAGCGACTTAGTTAATTAAGGCATGAGTATAGTAAGAGGGGCGCGTAAGCCTATATAATTGGTAGTCTATAAATAAGGATCTAAAGCTAGAGAAAGGAAAATAGAAGAAGGGTAGCGCCGCTTGAGGTTTTATATAATCGTCTGGTTATATAACTATAACTGTCTAAAATAGTAAGAAACTGTCTGCGATTATCCGCTATAATCTACTGTTTTCCACTAGCGCCGTAATATGGACTTACTTAAGAAGAATATTTCCTTAAAGATAAAGGATTTAGCCCTTACCCTTACCCTTAGCTGTAAGATTGGCGATGCTAACTATAAAGGCTAGAGTAAGCAAATAGATGTGTTTGCTTATAACCTATAGAACCACACTTACCACACTAAGCTAAATACCGCTAAGCTAAGTACCGCTAGTAGCTATCGACCTATATTACTATAGAATGACCTAATAGACCTTAACGCCATTAAACTTAGTAGCGGTAGCGGTAGTCTCCCTAATAACGTTTAAAGACATTATATAGATAATAGACTCTGCCTAGCGTATAGTTAACCTGTCTACTAGAAAGATGCTTATAACCCTAATAAGAACCTAAATCCCCTTCCAATACTATGGCGCCAACCCCCTTTTAGCCGCGGCGGATTCTTTAGCAGAGGGAATAGTAACTAGGATAGTAACCGCGGATAGGGACATAGGTCCAGATATAGAGACCCATCCCTACAATTTCCCTCCCCAATACAACCCTAGCTAATGGTCCCGTACATAAACTACGGATAAGTACTCTGTACTACTACTAATTAAAAGACCGGCTATATCCTTAGAGAAGTACCCCTTAGTATATATACACCGTTAGAGACCGACACATTAAGATATAATAGCTAAGACTATAGCTACTAGCCAAGCCCCATAATCTAGTTATTAAAAGGCTAACCCTTAAACTAAGTCGCATTTAAGGGTTAGAACTATACAGGGAGGAGGATAAAAGGATTAAATCTATACTGCTAGATTAGTTAGACCTTATTTTAAGCTAGCTACCACTTAACCTTAAAACAGTAAATAAAAATAAAAATGCCATCCTTATTTAAACCTACCTCTCTTTACTACATACTGTCTGTTGCAAAAGATCGGTAACTCGCTTAGGACGCAAAAAAAAATTCGTATCCCCCCACCAAAATTTGTATAAGGGGCAATTCTTTCAATTTTCACCACTACAATTGAAGTTATTATGGGCCGCCGCCTTCCAGATGAAGTTATTTATAGAATTAGGATTCGTATTAAAGCTGGTGATGCGGTACCAGCTATTGCGGATACTATAAAGGTGGCCAAGAAGACAATTTACAAGATGCGATTAAACCTTAATATTTAGGGCGAACCGTATGCGCCTTCTACTGTGGTTTAATGTCGACTAAGAGCTCTACTACCTTACCAAGAGATGGTAATATATACAGCCGTGGTGTTAAGCTTTTTACTAACTGCTTATATAGCGCCTTCTCGACTTCCTTAAAGATCAGCTAATAGCGTATCTAGATAAGATGCAGACCTTCCTATTTAACGAATTTAACATTTAAGTTTCTACTGCAACTGCCTGCCGTACTCTTAAGAGAGCCTTCTGGTTACGGAAGGCAGTTACAGCTTAAGCAGCTTAAAGGAGCACTCCCCTCTATAATGCCTGGATTAGTATATAGAAGAGCTAGATAGCAGAGCAGCTTATATTTCTTAATAAGTCGGCAGTAAATAAAAAAACTAGTAATAGGAAGTACGGCTGGTTACTAGAAGGGACTATATATGGTATAGCACGCGTACTTAAGAGGTTAGAGAGGTAGAGCATTCTACTAGCGTTAGCAGTTAACGGATATCTCAGCTACCTTATCTTTTAAGGCTCTATTACCTCTGCGATATTTAAAGCCTTTATAGAGAATTAGATACTACCTTATTATACACTACATCTAGGGCCACAATTAGTCCTTATTCATGACAACGCTATAATTTATAAATTAACACGGCTTTAAGAGCTTTATAAGCAACACGGCGTCTTACTAAAATTCCTACCATTATACTCGCCAGATTATAATCCTATTAAGGCTATATTTAGTAATATTAAGGCTTAGATTAGAAGGAACTAGCGGCTAGTTAAGGACTTTAAGAGCTTTAAGAGCTTCTTATATTTTGCTGTTAGTTAAGTATATAGTATATATATAGGAGCTTACTTCTGAGAAGCAGGATATATTATAGATTAATAGATAGACACTATTTTAATCACTTAAACTTTAAAATCAGAGGCCTAATTCTATATAACGTTCCAATCTTAAAGCTGTAGGTCTCCCATTAATCTAATATTATGCCTTTACCTAGCTTCTATAACTTTAGCGAGTTAAGATTCCATTCTTCCTCTACTAACTTATCCTTAATTAACTCTAAAATAGCCCTCTGCCTCTTGCTATTAAACTCTAGCTAGTTAGCCAGCCACTTAAAGAACTAGCTAAGTAGCTTAACTGGATTTATTTCCAACTAAACGGGGCTTAAGTTTTGGGGTGCTTTGACATTTGAATATAGCGGAGGATATTATTAAGGAAGGTAAGGATTTTAACCTATAGATTTAAGCTCCTTTATAAGTATAACTGACGCTAGCTTCTTAATATACGATATAGTAGAATCTTTCTTCTCTACTACTAGCTCCTTTCGGCTCTTCTAACTCTTCTCTCTATAGTTAACTAAGTTAATAATAAGATGTTGCAACGGCTACTTAATAGTAGAGTTACCAGAGAGAAGCTCCTTATTCTACTACTAGAAGTTTTCTATACTAATAGGATAATGGTTAATTGCAGTATTAGGTAAGTTGGGTAACTTCTTATCCTGCTAGCACGTCTTATCTTTATTATAGTAATGTATATTTATACAAGGCCATCTATTTATAATTGCCAGCATTCTATTGCCAGAAGCCTCCTTAGCAGTAAGTACGTCAGGCAGATTAGTAAGTTAAGTTTATATAGCTGTCCTTCTGCCTATAGGCCTAATAACTACTTACTGACTTAGAGTTATAGCAGGAACCTAAGTCTTTAGCTCCTTCTCCTTAACTAAATATAAGGTAAAGTTTAAGGATAGAGACCTTAATGGCCAGTGCTTATACCACTCCTTAATTATAGCAAGAGCTTAATTCAGATCCTTACTTAACTGAATATCTTAAGGGCAGCAGTTGGCTTGCCGGCCCTTTTTATAGGAGGCGACAGCTTGGAGCTAAGTAATCTTAAACTTCTGTGGTAATAGACGTTATACAGTCTCGTTCTGCCATAGATCTAGCTTAAAGTAGTATATATTTTTAGTATTAAATACAGCTGACTTTGTGCCAGGAAGAGACTCATTTTTACTACTTGTAACTGCCTTCTAAACACTTATAAAGCGTGCCAGCGGCGGTGGTAACGGCGACGGCGGCGAGTCTACATCCTCATCTTCTACCTCTACAAGCTCCTTGGTATTCTTATCCTCGTCCTTATTAACCTCATCTGCAGATGTAGGCTCTGCGGGCGTTGCCGGCGACGGTGACATTAACGGTAACGGTGACGGTAACGGTGACGGCGACGGTGACGGTGACGGTGACGGTACTGGTATTATCTTCTGTCTCTTCTTTGCTACCTTCGCCTTCCTCTTCGCCTTCTTTCTAGGCGGCTGTAAGATAGCAGAAGAAGGCACAGATTGAGCCCGCTTTCGTTCAGGAGGCTTTGGAGTACAACCCAACAATTAAGTAGGCTGCTGTTAGGTGTGACGGCGCTGGGGCGTGTCACCTAGTCAGGGGTTCGCTTAAGGCTTGGCTTGTGTATTTAGACGTGGCCTCACCACCTTCTTCTGCTCCTCACCTTGATATCTTCGTAATACAGCATTCGTTCGCTTCATCTTGGAAGCATTTGTCCAAGTCTTCGTCAAGACATTTATTCAATGGTTCGAGCCGTCACATTAGGGCGCCATAAGACGCAACACCAAGATTTCTATATAATCGACTTAATTAGGTAACGCGCTAACTTTAATATTTAGGCACTTACAATAGGTGGTGAACGTATTATAGGTAGTTAAAATTGAAGAATTACCCCTTATACAAATTTTAGTGGGGGGGGATGCGGCTTTTTTTTTGTGTCCTAAGCGAGTTACCGATCTTTTGCAACAGATAGTAGTTCAAAGCATTTCTAGCTTTTAATTATTTAGCACGTGCCTTAATTTAATAAAGGCCTTAGTTAATAGCTAAGCAGTAGTCTATAAGTTCCTTTAGCGTTTATACAGTAGTAAAGACTAATAGTATAGCGCGCTATAGATCTAGGGTAAGCTTATTAAAGAGGTTGGGCAGTAAATCTTCCTAGGGGATTTAAGCTTGGCTAGCTAGGTGTAAAAAGCGGGTCTAAAAGGCTGAAAAGGTCTCCGTTGTTTTTATTATTAGGCTTTTATAGTCAAGGCGGGCGTTTTATACCTTAAAGGGGTCCTTATAAATAGAAAATAAGTGGTTAATTATTTCTTCTTTAGAAAGGAATAGGTCTATTAAGTCTTAGGTGTATTACGGGCGTAAGTGCGCTTAGGTATTCCTACCCATACAGCCGAAGATATAAGCCATTTTAGCTTAGGTAGAGGGGAAGTAATCCGCATTAACTTTAAGTTTGTCCTATAACTAAAGCTTCCAATTATTAAAGGTAGGATTAGTTCCATTTATAAGTAGCAGAGGGTTTACAACCTTTACGGACCGTAATAATACAAATGCTATACATTAGGCTAGGGTCTTAAGGACTATAGCAAGCCTTTAGGTGTCTAATAATTCACTACTAGCCGTAAGTGTATTCCTGGCTTTAAGCAGCTCTTAAAGCCGCTTAATTTTAATATTAGCTACTATAAGCTCTTCCTAAGGGGTTAAGACAGCGACTATTTTACCATTAAAGGTATTTGCGGGTCCTACAGCGGCTTTGCTAGCTGCTGTATTTCTTGGCATAGTAGTAAGGGTATTAGGTAATTTCTAGTGGGGTTCTGGTCCGTGTGTGTTCTATTCTTAGGTTTCGAGTTCTATTTATATTCTTTTGGTTCTATCCTATCCTTAGGGTCCTATTCTATATTCCTGTCCTATTTGTGGTCTATAGATATATTTAAGTTCCTTTTTAGGAAGAAAGAGTAGAAGAGCTTTAGATAATATTAGCGACTTAGTTAATTAAGGCATAAGCATAGTAAGGAGGACGCATGCAAGCCTATATAATTGGATTGTCTATAAACGAGGATCTAAAGCTAGAGAAAGAAAAGGAGAAGAAGAGCAGCGCCGGTTAAAGTAGGGTTCTTTTATGCGGTCCTCTAGTCACATAACTATCAGTTCTACTAAGTTCTGCCAGAGCCATAACAATATAGCTCTTAGAAGTAGCCTTTATACTAGGCCTCTATACTAACCTAATATACCTCTAAAGCTTAATAATAAAGGCGTTTATTAAAATAATAAAGAGAATACTCTTTACTATAGCGACAATAAAACATATGTGTAATGTGTCCCGCCCTACGTCGCCATACAACTAAAAAGATAGTAGGTGCTTGCGAACTTGTCGTAAGCGCGGCGGGATCTAATATATGTACTCTTATAATACGCCTATTATGGCTACTACTATAGTTAGAAAACTATTAAATATAATAAGCTAAAGAGAGACTTATTAGAGGCCTTATTTACGACTTAATCTTTAAAGCTAATAAAGTATTTATTAAAGCCTCTACTAAATTAGGCAGAAGGCTATATATAGTATTAGTAATTAGGCTATATAGGAAAAGAAGTAATTAAGTAACTACCTTAGTTAGTAATAGGCGCGATTCTAAAAGGCCTAATAATGGTAGAATGTAAATTATATAGAGTAAGTAAAGCTTATAAGGTAATATTAAGAAAAACACTAACTTAGTTAACGGTTTTTTTTATATAGAATCTACCTTAATTTAATACCTAGAATAGTTATATTTAATAGCGATAGGTACGCGGTATACTTTCTTAATAACGCAACGCGAATAAATAAGGTAGACATAATAGCTAAAAAGTTGTTACTTACTGTCGGTATCACTTCCGGTGATACGTATTGCTATTGCAATAGTGTAGGGGTGGTAACTGATTTGATTAATGCTTAATTAATTCTCCTATTCTACAGGTGGAATTTAGTGGATTTCCTAAGCTTGCTTAGCTTACGTAACTAACCTAATTAGTTACAGACAACCTTGTTTAGACACTAGGAGTATTTAGTTTTTAATGGTGCTTAAGCACGCCTCCTGCCAAATTCTGCCAAGTTCTGCTAGGTCCCATTAAGTTCTGCCAAATTCTGCCATATTCTACTAAATTCCATTAAGTTCTACCAAATTCCGCCATGTTCCACCAAATTCCATTAAGTTCTGCCAAATTCTGCTATATTCCACTTAGATTCTGCCAAATTCTACTAGGTGGTTAAAGTAACTAATTACAATTTTCCATCCCTAGGATGGAAAATCGCTATTAGCTTACTTAGTACTAGCGCCTTAGCGGCTAGCCTTATATCTTTACGCTTTCTATTCCTGCTTTAACGTCTTCTCCTCTCTCTACCCACTTAGTAACTTATAGCTTAATTATATTTATATTAATTAGGTCCTTTAACGCCTAGTAAGGCTTTAATTTTGTTATAGTATCTATAGGGTTACTGCCCCCGTTAATCTATTTAATCTTTGCTATCTTTCTTCTCTTATATAATTATTGTAAACATATTAGGTCAACTATAAGTCGTTTCTCTTATATTATCCTAAGTTTAACTAAGCAATTATATAAAGATTTTAAATCAGTATAAAGGATAAGCAGTAGTTGTTTAAGTTATAGGATCTTCTTAATAGTTGCTTTAATTATAGCTCCAGTGTTAAATCCGTGGGCCATTCTATATAGTTTGGATGCTAAGACACTTTATATAACTCGCTTGTATTTAATAGATAACTAATAGAGAATATTGGCCCTATTATCTTTATCTATAAGTATAATAACAAAGCCGATCTAAGAAGAGAGGTTATAATTATTGGTAAAGGACGAGTCTGTGAATATTATTAGTTTAAGAGTGCTTATATTAAGTTATATAAAGCGAAGTCCTTAGGAGGGATTATTAATTTGCCATTACAGCTATTTATTAAACTGCTTTACATATTCTTCCTTTAAGTTAATAACTTATGCTATAAAGGAGAGGTTAAAGGCAGCTTCTAGTTAACAGACTATAGCAATATAGGCTCCTCTTGCTCTCTAAGCAACGTACTGGTCTTTCAGTGTAACTACCTTATAGACTTCCCCTCTGGAGCTAGTTAGGTCTATAGTCTTTATAGTAACCAACTTTAGGTTCTAGCATTAACGTTCCTAGGTAAGGGCTATTAAATCTTTTTCTTGCTTAATATAGCCTCTATTAAACTTAATTGGGGTATTTAGCATAAGCTTCTTTCTCTCTTTTACTAGGAACTTTGCTTTTTAAAGTCTAGCTTCTTTAGCCTCCGCAAAGGTTTTATTAGTAAGGAATAGTATATTATTAGTTTGCAATCTTATAATTCCAAAGCCGTTGCTGTTTATATATAATAAGTAGGGGTTGTATATTAACTGGTTTATCCGTAGTTTGTTAAGGTAGTAATAGTAATATATATTAAACTAATAGTTGCCAGCTTCCGGGACACCATAAAGTGGTTTAATAACTCTCAGAATTAATCCATCCTTTAGTTTAAGTTCTGGTGGCAGGCGTATAAAGAAGTCTCTGTTTAGGTAGGTACTGGACTATATATAAGCTTATAAGATGTCGCGCAGGTATAGAGAAGTTGGTCTTCTTTTATTTCCTTATAGGGTTGCTATAAGTGCTAGGATAATTCTCTAGCTAATATATTAAATAGTTAATAATTATATTAAGACTAGATCTTTGCTATAGTTGTTATAGGCTTATATAACTAGTCTAGACTTCTTAAAGGCCTTATCTGTTCTGGCATTCTTAATCTTATTAATAAATTAGGAGTTAAAGATTCTAACTCCTTCTAGGACGTCTGCTGTATTAATAAACTTAAAGACTCCTTTCTTAAGTAAGCCATTTATCTCCTTGCGCCAAGACTCCATAAATAACGGTAAGGTACACTTAAAGGTTATAGTATTAGGTTTATTAGGCTATCGTTAATAAATATTAATACATCTATAATATTTTACTGGGACTTTATTAGCAATTATTATGTCCGTTTTAATCTTTAGGGGGTGCACTAGCTGCTAGTTCCTTAATAAGTTCCTTAGTTAGTTCCTTAGTTAGTTTCTTAGTCGGTTCTTCCTTTAGTTCCTTATTAGGTTCTTTTAGTTTGGGTTATAGGTATAGTTTTACTACTGTGGTCCTAAAATTGGTAGGTCTACTAGGAAGTTATACCTTATATATCTCTCTATTAATTCTAAGCAACTTAAATAGGCCAGTCTATCTACCGCTCTATCTAGTATTGCCTTTGCGCTATATAAGTACTTCTAAGTTAAGGGGGAGGTTGTGGATTATAGTAACAAATAGACCGTTTTATTGGTTTAGTGCATTATTAACTTACTTCTTTACCCTAATCCTTATAATCTCCTCTATTGCCTTCTTTATAGCTGCCGCTTACTATATAATAGAGGGTGCTAGTAGGTCAAGTTCGCTTATATAAGGGTAGGCACCAAAGATAAAAAGTATTGGGACTAAGCCATCTAGGCTAGCTGTATCATTAGCGGCTTTTACTGCCATTTATAAAGCTAATTCCTTAGTTATTCCTAAGTCCTATAGCTCCTCTATAATTATCTAGTATACTTAGCATAGGGTTAAATAAGCTCTTTCTACCATTCTAATAGACCAGTAAGCTTCTACTAGGACGCTCTTAGTTAATATAGTCATTACTATAGCGTGTTATTAAAACTCCTTGCTTACAAAGTTCTTCCCAGCATTATAGGTAATGTAGTTAGGTAGTCTAATATAGGTGTTAATCTAGCATAGTCATAGGATATCCTAGGTATATTTTACGGAGATGTTGCATAGCTATCTCACGGCCTGAAATCTAGTAGCTTTATTAATTATATAGAGGACAGGGTTTCCATTAATATACATAATATTAATAAAAATAGAATGGTTAAAATTGGAATCTTGGTCTTCCTATAATATAAACTTAAACCATCTAAGGGATTTGCCGTATTTCTGGCAGTGGGAATAGTACTTAGTGAGATAGTTAATAACCTGCTTATTAATATTATTATAGCCAGAGCGTTCTAATACCTTATATAGCTTATCTGCCAATAGGTGTCTAAAGCGGCGGTAGAGTTGGCGGAGTTTAGTAGTAGTTAGGTAGTAAGGGTTTTAATTAAACAAGTAGGTTATAAGTAACTACAGTAACTCTTCCTATAGCAAGAAGGGGTGGCTAAATTGGCGAACTACTAGTACCGATTTTATTAGGATAACTAGGACGTTCTTAAGGTTATTATAATAGACCTTTAGTATATCCATATCTGCAAGGTATAGTAGGAAGGGTATATCGGCCTTTATAATGTAGAATTTAATATCGCCAACTAGTGTATTAACTATAACGGAGCCAATAGAATGGGTAGAGCCGATGCCAAACTGGATGTTAATAGCGCCGGCCTTTAAGGTATTAATAACGGTATTATAGGTCTTCCTATATGCAAGGTATTATCTATAACCTACTATTAATCTCTTTAAGGCTCTAGTATTAATTATCACTCTATAGAACTCGTTAGAGGTATATTAGCTAGTAGCAACGTAGGCAAATAGGTCTAAGTTGTTGTGGTAAGCAGTTGGGTTAGTGCCGGTAATTGTATAGGTAAAGGATTAGTCCACTAAGTCAGTTATAGTATTAATGGCTCCTTTGTGCTATATCATTCCAAAAAAGGTAAGAAATAATTTGGTCTATTCCTAAGTTAGAGATAGTAGTAGTAACTTAATATTAATTATAAGAGCTTCTATTGCGTTATTAATAGATTCTAAATTAGGTTTATCGTTATAATCTATTCCCTTATACTTAGTAATATATTATTAAGCATATCTATTAAAGCGGCGGTTAAATCTATCCTTAAACTTCTTCTTTAATTTATTACGTTCTTCTCTTAAGTGTTTAGATAACCAGCAGCCTTCTTTATAACAGACGAAGCAGCGCTTCTTTAATAATGCATATTGGCTAGACAAGGATAATTGTGTTCTATAAAGTGATTAGGGGTATTATCTATAGTAGCGGCGGTTAGTAAAGAAGGCTTAGGGGTTCTTACTATTTAACTTTTTAAATATTGTGATAGAGGATTATAAATCGTTAATCAAACTAGTTAAGCTGTCAGAAGGTTTAAAGCAGGTATATTAACACGCTTGTAACTCCTAGCAGGCGTTAATAAGCTTATTATAAAGGAACTTGTCTATGCGTAAATCTAGGTCAAGACCATGCTAGAGGTGTCTTAGTTCTTTAATAAGCAACTATAGGTAGTTTAGGGTTAATTTTCTAGCATTCTTGCCTTTACTTATTATAGACCTTAAGGTTATTAAGTTCCATTGCCCTAGTATGCCACACCTATACTTAGGTCCCTTAAAGTAATTACCTATAGTGTCGCAGATTTAATTAAATAAAAGGGTTAGTGTAACATTCTTAAGGTTAGTGTAGTAGTGGTTAAGTGCTAAGCCGCGTAATATTATAGGGTAGGCTTTAACTTTGGCTTCTTAGGGTATGTTAGCTCTACTGCAGAGGTTATAGAAGATGGTAAGTTTAAAGTTAAAATTGTTATCTTCTCCACTGTACTTGTTATTTTCCGTGTATATCTTTATAAGGTTTGTTAACTCCTTGCCAAAACCCTAGGTTTAACTCTGTCCCCTAGGTGGTTCTAGTAGTAGGGTTGGGTTGGTATAATTAGACTCCCGTTGTAGGGGCGGTATAGGGGTAAGTTAAGGTATAGGTAGTATTATAGGTAGGACGGGGTTTATAGGTGGTATTATAAGTAGAGTAGGGTTTATGGTTGGTAAGGTTAAGATTAGGGTTTTAATAGTATTAGTGCTAGTAAAGTTATTCTTAAGGAGGTATTTAATTCGTCCTAAATTAAACTCTCCTTTAGTTGCCATATATTCCCTTATCTTAAGCTTAGTCCATTCTATAAGATCTTCTTCTTATAAGGTGTTAAATAGCGATTTAGGGACTGTGGCATTCCTATACTTTTTTACCTATATACCATTGGTTTATAGGAACGTTCAAAGCTTTCAGATAGTGTGTTGGTTGCAATCCTTAAAGGTTTATAGTGTGAAGTTGTTAAAATCTTCCTTGTAGACCTCCTATAGTTTATTATCCTTAAAATCGTAGGCTTTATATTTAAGGATCTTAAACTTTATAAATTTGTTAATGTCCTCTGTGGTGGTTTTATCGGACTATAGGTTAATGCCTTTAGGCCATTTCTTCTGTCCTGCGTTAACTTATGCCCTAATGTCTAATATATCAATTCTTGTCTTGTGACTCTTATTAAGTTCAATTTTGGGTTCTAAATACGTAATAGACGCGAGCTAATTAAGATGCGTAATGGACGCGAACCAAGGGCCTATTAGATAGGGGTTGGTTCTTTAAGTACCTAAGGGCTGTATATGAAGAATTAAGGGCCTATTAGATAGGGGTTAACTTTTTAAGTATATGTTAACTGATGCTCCTTAACGTGATCTGGGTAGTATAAAATGCGTAATGGACGCGAACTGAGGGCCTATTAAAAGGGGTCGGTTCCTTAAACACCTAAGGGCCATGTATGAAAAATCAAGGGCCTATTAGATAGGGGTTGACTTTTTAAATATATATTGACTAATGCTCCTTAGTAAACGAGATCGGTAGAGGCCTGTAGCAGGGACTGATCGAGCTCGTCTCTCTTTATAGGTAATACGTCTCCTGATCTGTGATCACTAATTAATGTTGGTATCACTTCCGGTGATACGTATTGCTATTGCAATAGTGTAGGGGTGGTAACTGATTTAATTGATGCTTGATTGATTCTCCTATTCTATAAGTGGAATTTGGTGGATTTCCTGAGCTCGCTTAGCTTACGTAACTAACCCAATTAGTTACAGACAACCTTGTTCAGACACTTACCTAAATTGTTATTAGATATTATAATAATAATAATTCATTGCTTAACGTCCGATTTGGATTCTTATTGGGCCTACGCGGACTACTCCTTATATATATATGGGGAGAAAACTCTATATAAGAAAACCCTGTGATCCATCTCCCCGCCTTTTGGGACTCGCCTACACAGCGCCTATAGGGCGCCTATAAGTCACCTATGGTGCTCTACTACCTTACTTTTTAACCTCTTTAGGAACCACTGCTGCCGTAACAAGCCTACGGACGCGCTAGTATCGCGAACTTAACTCTACTACTATAGAGTTATTAGGGGGCGCCTAGTGCTTGCCCCTCTGCCTTCTATTACCATTTCCTTTACGACCTAAAACTGGTCTAGTATATTTTGGCTAATAAGCCACTGGGTAACCGCCTTAAGACCTTTTTATATTAAGAGTAGTATATTATAGTTCTCTATGCTAGCTACTAAGAGCATTGCTTCTTAGTTAGTGCATAAGGGGCATAATAGTATTATATATTTTAGTGTCTGTCTTGGCCAGCTATATTCGCATCTTAGGCTGCCTACTAGGACACCTACCTAGTAGAGCCAGTCTTTTAGTCCTATTATTTCTATTCTTAGGAGTGTTACTATTATATTTTCTGCCTTTATTAGGCCTTCTTAAAGCCCTTAGGTGTTTACCCCCTATAGTATTAACTATACTGCGGCCTGGGTTTCTCTTACCTAAGACAGCCTCTGTACCTTTAACTCCTATACGCCTCTCTAGTGTTAGTCCAACCAGTATTATATTACGGTAGATAGTTTTCTAGTACTCTTTCGTACTTTACTTTAGCTCCTTTCTTTTTCTTACTGTTGTCTTTACTAGTCTCTTATACATCTCCCTTTATCCTTTATGTGGGCCTAGGCCCTAATATAGTACTATTCTTCTTTTACTTTTTCCACCTGTTTCTCTAATATATTTTCCCTACTTTAGGGTTGTTAGTTAGCTCTCCTATAGGGCATTCTAGGGTCCCTCTATAATTTATTTAGGCGTGACTTAATATACTTTATAACACTAGAGTTGCGCTCCTTTTGCGCCCTTTATATTACGGCGGCTTTAATATATAATTATAGGGGTGGAATATTAGCTTCCTTCTTAAGCAGTGCTGTAGCCGTTTGCTTATACCCGCCTATTATACTTTAAAGGCAGGCTGTTTAAACCTTTTAAAGTAGTTTAAGGAGTAATTTAAAGGGGCCTTTTTTGGTTTCTCCTATAGCCCAAATACTAGATTTATATGTTATAGTTAGCCAGACAACTACTGTGTATAGTAGGCGTAATCTCTAGAAGCATGGACCCTATATAAAATTAACAACTCTGGATATTGTAATATACTGCGCTTGGCCCTTATAGGCCGCTTATAACGTATATACGCTCTACCAGAGCTTACTGTCTACCTATACTTCTAATACCCTTAAGCCTTAAACTAGTTAGCCCCTAAAGCCTTAAATATAGATTATATATTAGAGATCTGCAGATTGGTTGCGTTTTTTTATAAAGTGGATTAGCTGGTATTTCTCTAGTAAGAATTGGACTCTATATTATCTTACCTATTCTATATAGGTGTTATAGGCTTTCTCTAGTATTCTATAGTTCTCTACGGCTGTTGGCCTATATATAATTAGGTTTATGTCATTAATAAAGCCTATCCCCTAGGTCGCCCCTTCCTTAAAGGACTTAAGTAGGTTGCTTATAAAGAAAAGAAAGAGTATAGGCGAAAGGGGTGATCCTTATAGTATTCCTATTACAACTACAATAGGGGGGCTCTAGTATCCGCTAAAGACTAGTAATATTTCTTTCAAGCCTATAAACCCTTAAATAAATTATATAATCTATTTTGGGAAGCCCTTTACCCTAAGGATATATAGGAGGCGCTTGTGGGGTATATTATTGTAGGCACCACTAATATCTAGGCTAAGTATTAATACTATAAAGTCCCTTTGCATCGCCTATGTAGATTTAACGGTAGTGGTGAGTAATATAAGTGCTAATAGTGTTAAGCGGTTCTTTCTTGCCCCTATTTAACTTTGTAGTAGTAGGGCGTATTCCTTAGCCGTGTCTGCTATATAGTCTACTATTACCCTTTCTAAGATCTTACTAAGTGTGTTTTTTAAGGCAATAGGGCGGTAGCTTTTTGGGGTTAAGTAGTCTGCTTTGCCTTCTTTTTATAGGATAACTGTTGTTATGGACCTTCTAAGTTATAGGTAGTAGCCTATAGCAAAGCATGCTCTAGCTATATCTGCAAGCTAAGGTACTATAAGTGGTCTATAGGTCTTTAAGGCCTTATTTAGTATCCCATCTAGTTTTAGTACTATATTATTTAAAAGGCGGCTAATAGTTCTGGCCATTTCCTCTATTATTATATTGCTGTTGACCTATAGGCGAGTTATTAGTGTTTTACCTATAATGTTACTAAGGTCTACTAGAGCTAATTAGGGGAAGAACCTTTCTATAAGGATCTTTACCTTCTTATTATTGTTGTTAGTGGCCTATGACTCCCCTACTCTTTGTAGGGGTGGTAGATATAGGTCCTTTACTAGGCGCCCTACCTTTTTCTTTACCTATTTTGCTATGGCCTAAAGGCCTTTGTTATAGGGGAGGCTTAGGTTAAAAGTGTACTTATTTATAAGCCGTCTCTAATTATTCCTTACTTCTTTTTTTAGGGTATTCTTTAACTAGTTTCTTATGTCTTTATATTATCTTTTATCTTTGGGGTTGTGGCTGCTTATATATTTCCTTCTTACTCGTTGTTGGCTGGTAATAAGAGCCGCGTATTATATGGACTATGCGTATTGCGTATAGGGGCCCGGTTTTAAGACTGGGTAGTGCTTTTTTAGTCTATTTTTAATTACTGCCTAGATCCTTTCTAGTCTTTAGTTAATTTCCTTTAGGGTAGCTAATAAGCCTTACCTATTTAGTATTAGGTAAATTTCTTCTAGGTCTTAGAGTTGTTGTTTAACTATACTAAGAAAGCTGTTTGTCTTAAGCTTCCTTATTACGTATCTTTTACTATTTAGTTGCGCCTTAATATCTAGGTCTAGCTGTATCTAGATAGGGATATAGTCTAAGGCGAGTACCTATTCTTTTTTAGGGTTGCACCTTTTAAGTCTCTGGTATAGGCCTTTATCCATTAATATAAGGTTAATTGTACTTCTGGTGGTGCCTTATTACCATATAATTGCTCCTAGGGAGGTAGCTAGTTTAAGGCCCTAGATGTCTATAGCTCTTAGTAGGCACTCTATCTGTTGTTTAGCAGCGATATAGATACCCCCCCACCGCAGGTAGTAGAGGTTTATGTCTCCTAATAGGATAGACTCCGTGCCTTTGGTTTTTAGTAAGCTTATTACCAATATAATATTCTCTATTTATGGGACCCCTTTAACCCTAGGGTTATATATATTAATGACTTAAACCGGACCCATATATATCTGGATTGTTATAACTGCAATATCTAGGTTAACTGTCTGCTATAACTATAAGGATAGGCTGATAGCCTTGCTAATTATAAAGCATATATATATAGCTGCTTTTAGTTTATATAGGAGCTGAAATCCTTAGGGGTAGTATGTTAATTATATATAGGTATTATAATACGGTTCTTATATAGTAAGGATATAGTATTTCTCTAGGTTAAGACTATCTAGTAGGGGCCTTACTAGACAGTGGTTTATATTGCCACAGTTATACTATATAATGGATAGGTGGCGGACCCCTAGTAAAGGTTCTTTGTCTTTCCTTTATTCCTCGCTTCTTCTATTTCTACTTTCTTTAGAATTTTTAGAACTTCTATCTCTTATATTTATACCCTAGTTGCTACTTATTTTGTATAGAGCTTTCTATTCCTATGTCTTATATTCCTACTAGCGCTTCTATATCTAAATCTATTATTGTCTCTAGTTCTTCCCCTAATCTTACTAGTCGGCTATATGCCCTTTATAGGTTGGCTGCAAATGTTATATTTACCTTGTTAAGTCTAATTCTTAATTATTCTGGTCTTAAGCTTACTATAGCTGTCCATAGGGGCCTTCCTATAGGGCGTCCTCTCCATTGTGTCCCCTATAACCCCTATATCCCTATTTAGTCTAGTAATAACGCGCGGTATCACTTTTGGCCTATTAAGGCTTGGGATAGCTGGCCTAGCCTCCTAGTATTAAAGGTAGGAAACGCTAGGAAGGCACCTATATCCCCCTAGCTTATTACCTGTTATTTCTATTTATATAACCTAGCGTATAGTTATTCCCGTAGCTATTAAGCCCTTGCCTTCTATCCTCTATATTTAATGCAGTCTTCTCTCTCCTACGCCTTATGTGTGCTTTAGTGGCAGTTTCTACATTTTATTTAGTTTTAATTTAAGCAGTGTTTTGTATTATAGGGGCCTGTATAGTGGCCGCAGCACACCTATGCTGTGTATGTGGATTGGGTGTATCCCTATTGTGCATAATAGTAGCATTATTCTAGGTATAGTCTATAGTTATAGAGCCTTATGTTGTATATAAGGCCATTTATAATTATTCCTTTTTAGATAAGGAGTTTTTGTATTCCTAGTATAAGTATACTAATAATAAGGGAGCTATATATTTAACTAGCGTCTCCCTAGTAGGTCTCTAGCGACCCTTATATTCTCTTATTATTTTTATTGTTTACTTAATTTATATTTTCCTATTAAAGCCATTGGATTCAGGTGATTTTAAGGCCTAGTATAAGGCGTTCCGTTTGTCTTACTATCTCTTATATAATTGCTGTGTTGTCCGCCTAGCAACCCTTTTTTACCCTAAGGCTTATAGGAACCGCTAGGACTTTAACTAGGTAATCCTTATAGAGTACTTTTATGCTAATACGTTCTCCTAGCCTGTCCCCTACCCTTATAGCTTGTTTCTTTAACTATTAGTTCTTTAGGGTAACTCTAATATCTCCGCTCCTAAGGTGTTGGACTATAATAGTATTGTGAACCTCTTTACAGATTTCTATAAGGACTTCTATTTCTAACTGTTCCCTAAGCCCCTCTACTTTTTCTATATTTAGTTATATTGTAATTATATACCCAGTTATTGTCTTAAGGGGGGTAGGTTTCCTATGCTATAGGAGCGCAGCTACGGCGGCCTAGGTGCAGTTCGCCAGTAAAGGGGGGTTTTATTTATTTTTAATTTTATTTAGCTATTGGAGGATTTAATTAAGGGTTTACTAAAGGGGCGCCTAAGGTTCACTAAACTGGCGGAGCCACTCTACTAGCTATGTTAGTTTGTTATAGCTAACGGTTACTCCCCCACAATTCTAGATACTAGACACGTCTAATAGGCTTTATATTTTATTAGATGCCTTTTTAGTAGAGGTATTTCCGCTTTATAGTATAGTATTTGCCTATCTTTATTATAGAGGGCTATTGCTAGGCGTGGTTCTAGCGGTCGCGCACGAGTGCGAACTACCGTCATTTAACGTGTGCCTTCCCTGCGATGTATATATCTTAGGGGGATTCTCTAGGTGTTTTTCAGGGATCTTTTGGTTAGTTTTTGGTCTTTTGGGCCGGGTGCAGCAAGAGCTCCCTTTTTTGGCGTTCTAGGTCTAAACCTTTAGTAAGCGACTTAGAGATATTAGAAATCTTTAAGGATAAAGATAAAGAGGAGGGAGATAGTATTACGGACCTTAGATATTATAATATTATTAAATAATATGGCTTTAAGGTAGCTATAATCTATATAAATAAAAGAATATCTTTTATAGGCGAATTTAAGGAATAGATAGCTAAATAAGGAATTACTTTTAAAAGATTAGCACCTAATACTTAATTATAGAACGGTCTAGCGAAACGTTTTAGGGGGGCAATTATATAGAAGGCTTGGTATATAAGAATTGAGGCCTATTTACTAGAGGAGCTATATCCTAAAGCCTATAAAGTAGCTACCTATTTATTTAATTAGACGCCTAGTAAAAGACTTAGGTAGTAAATATCTTTTAAGAAAATCTAGCTAGTAATAGGTACATTACTACTAAAACCCAATATAGGTTACCTATAAGTCTATAGCTATAGGGCCTATCCTTTTAAATATAATATTTTATACTTAGATAAGCTTGCATTAAGGGCCTATATTATGACGGGCTCGTATAAATGCTTCTGAGCCGAAGCTTATAGATTGCTACCACACAAGAATACTAAGCTGAGGAGAAGAGGAAGAGGAAAGGAAGCTCTAGGGGGTAATATATATACGGTACGGGCGAACTCCAGAGATTACGCCAAGCTAGCTGCAGGGGCGGTGCCCTAGCACCGTCATATATATAGGATATTTAGTAGGGTATAATTTAATAAATATCTTCTAAATCTATATTCCTAGTTAGAAGAAGGTTATTAGAATAAGAGATATAAAGTTTAATAAGTAGTTACTCTATAATAACCTATAGCTAAATCTTATAAATATACTCTAAGTAAGAACTAACTAAATATTAGAAATTATTAATATCCGTTAAATAGAGAATCTCTTAGATAAATTTAAATGGTTATCTAATAAAAGCGATAAGACGTTAGATAAGATTTAAGTTAATACTTAAAAAAGATAATAGGTAGATTCTGGTGGAAATTAAGAGAAGCCTAATATTAAAAGTAGTAAGTAACTAGACTTAAACAACTTAGCTTTAGGGCTTTCTACCCTAGATAAGATATTAAAACCTAACTTACTGGATCCTCTACTACTATTCTTAAACACCTCGGTAAAGAAAAAGCCGCATTATATAATAATTCCTACTAAGGAAGTTAAGCTAAAGAAGAAGATTAATAGCAATATAGGAGAGTAAAATATAGTTAAAGGAAAAGGATTTAAAGGACGATTAAAGACCTATATAGGCTTTCTTACTAACGTTACTAAAGACTAAAGCCTTCTAGCTTAAAGATTAACCTTTAATATAGTGCTTATGTTTTATAAAAAGCTATACTATAATTAGTTTCTACAGCTGCCTAGGAATTAAAAGGAGCTTTAAGGATAGTACTAGTAATATAAGGAAGAGTTTATAGCTGCTACCTAAAAGAAATATACGGACCTTTAAAATAGAGGAACGTTCTAAGTCATTAAGATAATTTATATTAAAACCGTATCTATTATCTAGGTACTTATCTATAAAACTAATATAAACAGATATCTAATAAGGTTTAAGGCTCGTCTTTATATATAAGGTAATCTATAAGAGATAGTTTATAAGGACGCCTATACCACAACTTTAGTAGCAAGAGCGTGGAATTATAAGCGTTAAATCTAATATAAAATCGATTCCTATATTATATACTATATAAGACCAAAATAGCACCCCCTGACTATTGAAAATAATTGGATCCGTTTTCTCCTTATCGGACCGTTTCTATAGAAAAAGTTTAGAGAAAAAATAGTAAAATACTCTATATCTTCCTTTAGTGTCTAAGGCACTTTTTATACGCTTAACTAAGCCAGAGATCGTAGTATCCCTATTAGATTTATCGGTAAGACTATATTGTAAATACTTCTTAAAAAGAATTTGGATAAAGTTAACCGTACAATTGTACCCTAACGCCGTAAACCGATTAGGAAAATTAGAATTAAGACTATACGACGTCTACTAAGCTTTTTAATAGAGTTCACTCTATCTAAAAGTAAGCGCTTATATACCTTAGCTATTTATTCCCCTTAGGCCTTATCTTTTAGTATCTATAATAAGTTAATATTATTACTATTTTCCTTAAATCCCTTAACAATTTTACCTAGGATATTAGTACTTTACTACTTAATATTAGACGAAGCTCCTTTACTTCTAAAGTACTAATACCCTTAGTTTAGGCCCTTATAAGACGGCATTAAAGTGCTTTTTTAATAGCTTTTTTCTTAAACCTTTTAGAGAATTACTCTATAACAAAAGGCTACCTAATATTCTACTTAATAATCTTCTTAAAGACAAACCAATTCTTCCTTAAAAAACACAGCCCCTAGTATAAAGAACTCTTAAAAGAACTCTTATTACCACGTAAAGTATTATCGGTATTATTATAAGGCTTAGATGCTTTTATAATTATCCGGTGTTTATAGAATCTCTAACTACTTTTAGATATATTCTCTATAATAATACTTAAGGGGTTTTAAGCTCTAAGGAGCTCTAGCTACGAAACGTCTCTAAAACCCCTCCCTAGTAAGGCATTTACTAGCTAAGGCCAACTTATAGAGAGAAAAAGTTGCTTAGGTAGTAAGCTTATTAATTAGTAATAGGAGGTATAAAAATCCGTAAGGGTACAGCTAATATTTAAACTTTAGTAATCTATTAACACTATACCTTTTATAAGAGGTACCAGTAATTCTATAAAAAGTCCTAATTATATCTAAAGCTTTTGAGTATAGAAATGTGGGCGGCCTTAATAATGCTTACTCTCGTAAGAATTCGGTCCGTATACTGGCAATAAAGTTCGTACGTACAATATAGAAGCGGAAACTTCTGCCCTAGCCAATCTGGTAGTTTAAATAAAGTGGACTTTATTTAAATTGTTGCACAGTGCTGTCCGAAACTGACTGCAGAGGTTGCGGTCGAGTCTCATCACTTGGAGGGAATATTGGGAGTGACTGGCTGAGCGGTCTGGGAAGAAAGCGTTCATAAAAGGGATTAATCTATATCACCATCAGTAATCATACCCATCATCTAACGCTCCCTCATTACCGCTGTATTCATATCCCTCGCCCTCATGTGTCTCATCGGTATCTTCATCCTCATCAGCATCTTCATCGTCGTCGGTAACGTCTTCCCCATCGGTAACGTCTTCCCCATCAGTAACGTCTTCCTCATCAGTATCTTCATCCTCATCAGCATCTTCATCCTCGTCGGTATCGTCTTCCCCATCAGCATCGTCTTCCCCATCAGTATCGTCTTCCCCATCGGTATCGTCCCCCCCATCGGTATCGTCTTCCCCATCAGTATCGTCCCCCCCATCAGTATCGTCTTCCCCATCAGTATCGTCTTCCCCATCAGTAACGTCTTCCTCATCAGTATCGTCTCCCCATCGGTATCGTCTTCCCTAACATCATCATGTTGCAATACCTCTTCATCGCACGACACCTCTTCATCGTGCCAATATTTCTCATACTGCAACTCTTCCTCATACCGCGAGACCTCTTCATCGTGCGGCACCTCTTCATAGTGCGGCACCTCATTGTGCCATTCTCCCTTGTGTTGCATCTCTTCCTCATATTGTGACACCTCTTCATCGTGCGGCACCTCTTTATCGTGTAGCACCTCTTCATAGTGCGGCACCTCTGCATAGTGCGGCACCTCACTGTGCCATTCTCCCTCAGGTTGCAACTCTTCATCATATTGCGGCACCTCTTCATAGTGCAACGCCTCTTCACAGTGCAGCGCCTCTTCATAGTGCAGTGCCTCTTCATAGTGCAGCGCCTCTTCATAGTGTGGCACCTCTTCATCATGCCACTCTTCCTCATCTAACAACTCCTCGTCATCGTGCGACTCCTCCCCTACTTGCAATTCTCCTCTTTCCAGCAGTCTAATCACTGCGTCATACTCGCCGTCCACGTTCAAGCCATTTTTTCTACCCCTGAGTGCATAGTAATGCGGATCCTTCCCATGGACATCTTTTGAATATTTGTCAACTCCACACTCCTCAATCAAGTATTTCGAGGTATCGAAATGACCTTTCTCAGCAGCCCAAGAAAGCGGTGTCCGACCGTCGGTATCGCTCAAATTCGGATTCCCGCCGGCAAGGTGTATAGCAGCCACCACGTCTACATGGCTCTCTACAGCCAGTGAAAGTGGGGTTCGGCCTTCGTTGTCCCCGTCATTAACATGAAGACTCCCGTGGTCAAGAAGGAATGCGACCGATTCTACTTTGCCGCTTAGAGCAGCAATCGCAAGCGGTGTTCGGCCGTCTGTGTCTTTGGATTCAACGTCAGCTTTGCCGCTTACAAACAGTATGCGTGCGACTTCCGTATGTCCTCTAGAAACGGCTGCTAAAAATGGGGTGCGGCCGTGCTTATCCTTCCGGTCGAAAAATCTCATGCCTGTGCTGAGTAGCCTGTTGATGATATTTGTATGGCCCTCTTCGGCAGCAAGCACTAATGCAGTTGTACCGGCCTCGCCGTTTAGATCTAGTCCTCCTTCCTCGAAGAATAACTCTAGGAATCTAACGCGCCCTTTTTTCGCAGACCATCTAAAGAGTGACGTTGCTTTCTCGTCACTATCTAAGGTCGCCCTTCCCGTTAATAGTAGAAATAGGTGCAAAACTTCGTTTCCCGGCTTCTTCATAAATGATGTCACCGCCCTGTAGTCGAAGAGCATGCGACTGCCCGCACTGCATATCTCGTAAATGAAATCCATTTGTAGTTCCTTGACGGTCTCGATATAACTCTCACACATTTCACCATATTTCTGAGGTGCCGAGCGCTGATCGAGGAAATGGACAGGGCGAGTAGGGCTCTTCAACTCAATTGTGAAAAATGACCGGATCGTTTCGATGTTCGCCCTAGCCAGTGCAACAAAGAATGGAGACCCATACAGCTCCTGCTCGGGGTTGAGATAGGAAAAGCGACATGGATGGGCTGCGATAAGTTCGGACATATTCTGTTCGGCCAGGATATAAAGCAGTCTTGCTTTCGGAGTGTACAACCGTTGGCCCGAAAGCGTGTTGGCGAGCTGAATCCATTGGGTTAAAGGGAAGTATTGCAACCATTGGGCTTGAGTGACGCCATCCCTTTCTGCCTCATTGGCGTGATACAAAATGTTTTCCACCGCATATGTTGCAAATATTGATAGGGGATCAATTAGCGGTGGAAGGTGGCCTTGACTCGAGCATGAAGACTGCGCCCGGTTTTCTCCGTCTTTCCAGCGGCGATAACTTGGAAACTCAACTTCGTCTGGATTTCCGGATACTGGAGTGGCTAAACCCTCCAAGAATCTAAGACAGCAATGCTTCAAGTGATTATGACTTTTACCCCTAAAGACAGATCGGTGCCCCCCCCCATACCTCACTGATGGCCTTATCGCTATGTAGAAACTCCGGCACGGATTCATGAACGAATTGGACAACTGGCACGTGTGCGCGCGTGATCTCCACGAGTCCTTTAGATGCATCTAGTACGAACTTTCTCGCTAAATCCTCCGTAGGTTGGTTTTGGGCGCACTCTCTCACCGTCCTTAGAGCTTCCGGATTGGCATCCGAGAGTATAGCGAAGTAAAGTTCCATCGGTGTATGGGGTCTCTTTGCGAAAAGGACCCATCGAAGACAGAGAAGTAGCTTGTCCTCGCTGTCCTTCTCTCTTTCTTGTGTCAAGACATGACGGTAAAGCTCATGAAGATCTCCAGGTATCCTGTCAAGTCTCTCCCGAAATGGACGCCTGCGGCCCCGATCAGAATCCTTGTTGAGAATCCCTACGACGAGCATTGCCCATAGAAAAACTCCAGATGCTTTCCGCTTGAGCGCTTGTTGAGTGGCCTGAGCAGGTTCACCGGGTCTTATCTGAAGTTTGTGCTCGATGTATCTGAGGATATCCTGGCTATGGCCTTCTTGCTCCTCTAAGCACACTACTCGGCAGTTCTGAGCAGGGATGTTCAGATTGTGTCTGCTGGAGAAGCACACTCTAAAGATAGTCTGCTTCTTCGCACATAACTCCGCAAGCCTTTTAAACAATTCATACACTTCTCGAACGTCAGAGCTCTGGCACTCATTAAGCGCATCAATGAAACAAAATAAAGGCCGACTAGAACGGGGTATAAAGTATTCAAGAAGTTCCTTTAGTGCGTAGGTCTGCCACGTTGAAAATCCACCTCGTATCGATTGCTCGAGGGCACGTACTTCACATGGGGTTCTTTCAGTTCCTTGAAGTATCTGCAGGAGCAAAGGCCGATACATCCCCTTGGCTGTCTTCTGTAAATCCGTCCCTCGAGCATTGAAGAAAAATGCGATAAAAGGGTCGTCGCTCTGTCTTTTGGGATGATACGTGAAGGCGAATTTCATTAGTGTCGACTTTCCGCTCCCTGCGCCTCCCTTGATCCAGAGAAAAGGGTCTTCTGTCTTCATGTTATTTGAAAGTAACGACCAGCTCATATATTCCGGACACTCGAAGAGCCAATCGCATGTCGTTTCATAAGCATTCTTAATTGTCATTTGACGCTCTTCGATCTCGGAGAATCGCAGCGAGTTTAAGAAAGCTTGCATTTGTTCTACGGTGAGCGCTCTTATCTTGTTGCTCTGTCTTGCTACCATGTCAGCTCAATTCCTTTTCTCTCCGTTGAGCTATTGGCTGACCCGCAATTGTCTAGAGACCGCCTAAGCTGGTGAAGGACTTGTTGATAGTGCATGTCTCTGTAGCTAAATTTGATCATTTCCCGGTGATCCCCCTGGATAAGAATGATGTCTTCAGACTGACTGTATATTTGTGCTCCATTCATGCTAACCGCGTGATAGTTTTCGCGTCGCTGGCCGTCAATTAACTAACTCAAGTTAGCAGTTGTTATGATGCACTAACGGATCTACGCGCTTCTCACGTACTGGTGCGAGGGTGAGCTTCTGTTCCACACAGGTGATGAATCTAATATCCGTGCTAAGCCGAGTCAAAGTATTACGGAGTATTTTCAGGAGTCCTGAGTCGGGCTGAAGGTCGCGGAGGGTTCTCGTCATAGAAGAATGGATGCGCTTCAAGGTAAGAGGCTCAAGGGGCTCATTGCTCATGCCTTGATGAGGAGTGCCGAAAAAGGCAGCGCATCGGATCGCATTCAGAGTTTGATCATACTCTGTATTGTATTTCTGGTAAGACAACAACTTATGGAGTATCTGAGAAGGTCAGTACATAGCTGCTTAGCTTGGAAAGGTAGACTTGATGACATACCCAATTTATGATGGTCCCCCCAAAGCTGTGACCAACGAGGAACAATGGACGTTCCTTATCCTATGCGCTACGTGAGTAAAACACTCGACTCGTCGAATTGATCGTCCAGTCCATACCTCGGCAGTAGGTCGTAAAATCAGAAGCTGCCCAATCAGGTCCTGACCAAAGTCCGAAAGCTGCGACGTAGAAGTGTCCAATTTTAGATTTGCTTCATAGCCAAACGACAAGATTCGAAGCCCTGCTAGGTCATGGCCGAGAAAGTCACGCGGCCAGCATTTGCCGTTCGGCGCCGTCCACGACCCAATCGCATGACCGTTGAGCCCGTGAACGAAGATGAAGCTGTGAATTAGTTAGCTAACTATGTAACAGACGATTTATATAGTAAGATATACTCAGCCTTTAGTGATTCTCCTTCGCTAGGCTCAAACAGAGTTGTCAAGCCAAGGCAGTGACAGAAGATAATCTGACAACCGCCAATATCCAGCTCGATTTCACGATCGGACCCGTTGTTCAAAGTTGTCAGACCTTCCGGTACAGTGGAGTTAAAGGTAATAAGAGCGGTGCTTAAAGGCCGAATATGATACCTGCAAAGCGAATCGACCTGAAAATCATGACCCGAAAATGATTGCTGGAGCCGTTCGCTGAGGAGTTGCTTGGTCCACTCGCGCGGTATATCTTCAGCTCGAAAGACTCGTCTCCGTGCCGGAACTGCACAGGGCGCAGCTGCAGGAGTCTGGCCAATGGAAACCATGGTGCAAAAGGTATCTCGCGAAGATTCAATTCCTTCGATTAAGATGCCGTTGGAGGTAAGTGGTGTGATCGAAAAAGCATTTTCAGGCGTAAAAGAGCCACCTCTATATTTTCGCTCAGTGTTTAGAGGGCGGCGGGGCAGTCTCCAGCTAAACTTAGCTCTGTTCTTCTCACACCAGGCTGGGTTTCAACCTTTCACGGCTGCTCCAATCTCGAACGGGGTGTAGAAAACTGAGCGCTACGATCTCCAATCAATCAATGCCACCAACATGTCCGCATTCCAGGACTTCTGGATGGTTGCTTTAAGTGGCTCGTTTGCCGGGAGGGGAAATTCAGGCATCGAGGTCTTCTGCCTTCTTTGACCGGATAGATATCGCACATACATGGAGTGGAACAGTGTTCTCTATATCAGTATTTCACCCAGCCTTTTCATGGCTGCCTTCTTCTATTCTCTAACGGGGCGCAGAAGACGTAGCGCTACAATGTCCAATCAATCATGCCACCGCAATCTCCGCATTTAAGGACTTCTGGATGTTTACTTTAAGTGGCTCGTTTGCTAGGAGGGGAGAGTTGAGGTATCGAGGCCTTCTGCCTTCTCTGGCCGGAAATATATTTTAAGTATGTAGCCTAGCAAATCTGGCCCAGGCTGAGTTCCGTTGCCAAAGGCAAGCTCCAGTGATGGCAATAACCATATAACCATAATCAGCCCCATGATTCCGATTATTATATAACCAAAGAAAAGTGATTCTGATTTGGTTATATAGTTATATTTATTACGTCTTTTAGGCACGGGCCTCCACGTGATGTTATATACACGTGAGTTATCACGTGTATATAACACACTTGCCCTAGAGCTTACCTCAAGCTCTACCTGTCCCTCTTTTTATTTCCGCTATTTCCGCAGTTGATTATATTATATCTACGTAACATAATCAGCAGGTGCGATTATGGTTAGGTTGGTTATGTTCCTATATGATACAACATAATCGTAACTAACTGATTTATTGCTATCACTAGCAAGCTCCATCGAAGACCTACTGTCGACCCGGTGCCGATCACTACTATATTAGGGTTAGATCTGGGATGCCTATGACTCAACAATTTTATGTATATATAGTCTCTTTTCTTCATAGATCAATCTACACACGAGTTTTCCAGATCGACACCTACCATTCTATATTTGCATCCGCCCTTCAGCCGCCGCAAGAGCCAAAACATCGCAAAACTATGTATGGAAAAACATATGCTTTTCTTGAACTTTTACCCGCCGAGTCTGAAACATCCCACTCTGGCCACACACCATGGTTGCCCGGCTACCCCGATCTGGAGGTGGACAAGGTCGAACCTCTCTCAGCCTTCCTCGCGGACGATCTCGAGTGCAAGGAATTAGATCAGATGTCAGACCACCTGTGGCTTATGTCCACACAATCAAGTGCAAATATCTCGCAGCTACATCGACAAAGAGTCAAGGGTAGAGAGATCATACTCACGGAAGAGCCAAAGCTCCACTTGATCTGGTTCTACGACAAGATCCACATCAAGCCGATGCCCCGATATCTCCTGTCGCGTAATTTCTGGCAGAAGCTTCTCTTGGATCCTCAGCGGCCATTAGCGTTGAGGCATAACATAATCCTCACCAGCGCGCTCGGGTTCCTTCGGTCCTACGCCCACTTGATTCAGCACGAGTCCGATTTCCGTATCGCAAAGGACAAGACTCTGGCGCTTATTCCTGATTTTGTCAGCTGGGAGCAATGGCGCCTTCTGCGCGCGAAAGTACTCGCGGTTCGGGACGAAGAGGTCTCAGCAAGATTCAGATTTGGCGAAATCCGACTTACGAGGCTGAACTTCTACTGCAAGCTCCTTCTCTTTAAAACGTACTACTACCGCACCCATCGACAATACGGTGACTATTTCGCCAGCTTTTATCCACCGCTACTGTTCCTATTCGGTATTATCTCGATTATGCTTGGGGCGATGCAACTAGCGGCGACCGTCGAGCAGCTTGACGAACACTGGCGTTGTCTCTTAGGACTGTTTCGAATGTTCAGCGCAGTGACCATTGCGATCATATTCCTGTTAGTGGTCACTCTTCTGGTGCTTTTTGCAGTCAAGATCACCAACGAGTGGATCTTTGCATTACGTTGTCGTTATTCTTGGGGCCAGAGGAAGTCAGGGGCCAGGTCGAATCCGTAAAAGAACAACATTAGAATGAGCGACAAAGAGGCGAGAAGGTGAGATGTGGAACTTATTCCATGATGAAAGGTTGTCGGATGGGTGAGACAGGAGCTTCAGTTGGGAAATCGTCATCTGGTTCGTCGTCATCTTCGATAGTATTGTGTAAGGTCAATTGGACAAACGCAGAAGACGTGAATTCCGCATGGCTTGGGTGCCTCGATCAAAAATCGAAAAACCCGAGGCATCTCGTCCAAAACTCCGATAAAATAAGAACGGTTGGTGTCGCTCTCTTCGTCCTGGCCACGAGAGGTCCGAAACCAGTCAGCACAGCGTCGTCGCTTCGTAAGAGTACTTGTGAACAGTCGGCTCAAGATGGACGGTACAGTGACCTTTGGCTTACGAAGTATGCGATGCTATCTCCTGTGCTATATGAACAAAGTCAGAGCCCCACGCGGGTAGATCGGGGGTACGGGCATGTCAAACTGGGGCAGGATAGAGTAAGGATATGTGACATGAAATACTGATGGGGCATCGAAAACTTACGCTTCTATTAACCTTTTTCAGACCACGTAAACAAGCAGACCTCATGTTCGTGTGTTATCGAATGCTTCACACTTTCATCTCATTCAAATTCTTCTCGAGGAAGAGATCAACATGCATCGCATTTCAGGATCAGTTGCCCAGCACAGGCAGTGGGAAAGAAGTTGACGTACGACGACTTCTCCCGCTTCACCTGCTTCCCCTCAGGCGGGCCCGGGAAAGGCAAGTCTTGGCGATCCAGAAGTGTCGAGTGTTGGGAGCATCAGCTCGGCCAGTGTTGCCGAAAGCTCCGTTGGTGCCCGCCAAGGCGCTAAAATCTTGGCTAGTGTTAATATTCTGACGCCGACAGAACCTTACTTAGTACTTAATTCAACTCTTTTTATATTACATTTAGAGTTAATAACGCAATTATATTTTAATTCTAATATCCATAAAGCTGTTTAAAAGTTTTAATTAAATACTTTATACCATTTATTACGATTTTAAAAGAGTCTAGTAATAATATAGACGTAGTAAGTTTCGGGAGGTTATATTAAGGTTATCTTAAGGTTATATTAAGGATCTAATATAGCTATAGATTCTAGAGAACCAGCAATTTAAAGTAGGAAAGGTATTTATTAATATTCTATCTATATTAGTTACTACTAAATCCCTATTAGTGTAACGGAATCCCCCAGGAGGTACATGTTAGATAAGACGGTAGGAGGTTTTATTAATGTCCTGCCTACGTCCTATGTATATTTTAGAAGAGATATAGTTAGATAGATAGGGGCGAAAGGTTTTACTAGTGTCTTAGAAGGTTTATATAGGAAGCTAGTTCTCCTCTAGAGAAGAACCAGCAATTAGTCTCTAAATGGAAGTAGTTAGAAGTATTTGTCCTTTAATACGTGAAACTTATTCTACCTTTAATTTACCTTTAACTTACCTTCTACTTACCTGTAACACTGTTGATTAGATAATTATATATTCCAGTTAGGCTAGCCTCTTACAATTCTAATTACTTACAATCCGTTAGGAACGTACGGCTATTAATTAATAATAATAGGCCATACTCCTTTACCCTATAAAGCAACGCCCTCACCTTAAGAGGCTCAGAGAGTCTCTCTAGAGGAGCGCATTCCCTCTACTTACAAAGGAGTAGACTAGGAAGCCACGGCTAGTCTGTCTAACCTTTTAAGACCTTTAGAAACGATCACCGCTAGGGAGTTATTAGAGCGGTCGCTACGCGAGACCCTATAAAAGATAAAGGAGTTGGAGATATAATTAAGATAAGCATATTAAGACTACCAAGGACAATTATAAGAATAATTGGGAGAAGTATAGATACCCCAGACACGAAGCGGACTTAGAGGGGCAACGCTACACTATGCTGTGACGTTAGATAAACCTAAATTCTGCATAAAGAAACCTAATAAGTATAATAGTGATAGTCTCAGGAACTGTAATTATTTTATCCGTTAATGCAAAACCAAGTTTTAGCTAGATCCGAAACGTTACTCTAACAAGTATAATTAGACACTAATTACTTCTACCTTCCTGCGTGGCACTGTTAAGAGTTCATGGACACGCTATAAGAAGAAACTTACTATACCCCTTAAATTCAGCGAACTTAAGTCCTGGTTAGTTAATTAGGTCTAAGACCCTACTAATTAAGGGATGGATTATAACCAGCGATACTATAATACAAAACAGTAAGAAGGCCAGAGTGTAGTCTAGTTTATAAACTACTTAGAAGAGCTAGAAGACAATATACCCTACTCAAACTTATAGGACGACGCTATATGACTCTATTAGCTACTTGCCAAGTTACAACCTAAGATTTAACAGGCTATATAGGAGAAGGGGGAAATTCCTACCTCTTAAGAAAAGCTTATCTCTAAAGCTACTTGGATTAAGAACGCTAAAAGAGACTATTTAGGGAAGTGAAAGGAACGAGACGCTAATAATAAAGAGCGTAGAACTAGACCTAGCTTTAATAAAAGGGGCAGATCCTAATCTAACTACTCTGCAGAAGGACAACGCGAGCAGGCTTCGCAACCCTAGAGCAACGCTAGTCAACCCCAGAATAATAATAGGCAGAAACCGTGGAACCAAGAGTTATGCAGCTGTTATAACTGCGGCAAGAAAGGCCATATACAGCGCTTCTACCAACAGAAGAAGTAAGAGGATGCTTAATTGGGAAAAGAGAGAGCCTAGTGGATCTTTACTCCCTTATACTAGGCCAGCAAGAGAAGGAGGGAGTAAGCTGCCACATGGTTATTCCCGTCTCCATTCAAGTTAATAATAAATAGGTAACGCGAGACTGCCTTGTGGACAGCAGCGTAACCATAGGGTTCATTTCTCAATTACTAGTAAAGGAATTGGATTTGGACCTTAGTGGCTTATAGGTGCGCACCGTTTGAAGCATTAGAGGCCACTAGATTCCATACTATAGGGAATAAACTTTTTCCGTGGCCAGCCAGGACCGTGATGGTCTATAGAATACGCAGGAGATGCGCTTCTACGCCGTAGAAATTAAGGGGTATAACCTTGTTTTGGGATACCTATGGCTTTAACAGGTTAATCTAGATATTAATTAGCCTTTAGCCTTGTATCAACACCGGAAGTCTTAACCGCGCATTATAGTTAAAGATTAAAAGACTTTCTTAAACTATATATAAGAGGAAGGGTGGGCGTATACCATATATGCCACTCTTGACACCAAGAATAGGGACGCGGAGTATTTATTTTTAGATGTCCGGCTATGCGTAGTTAAGGAACTAGAGATTCTACAGGAATATACAGACCTAAAGGATATTGCCAATAAGGAAGCTACGCACACCTTGCCTAACCCTATATTGGTGGAGTATGAGATAGACATAGGAGACAAGAAACCTCCTTTTAGACCACTATACAACCTGTTAGAAAATAAGCTGGCAGTATTACGTTAGTATATAGTGGACAATCTTTAGAGAGGATGGATTTGGCCTTCTATAAGCTGGGTAGGGGCACCAATTATATTTATACCTAAGAAGGACAAGACCCTTTGCCTCTATATTGACTATCAGGCGCTAAATAAGATTACTATAAAGAATCGCTACCTGCTACCCTTAATAGGGGAGCTTATCAACAGGCTGTTAGGCGTAAAGATATTCACAAAATTGGATCTAAAAGATGCATACCATTAAATCCAGATTAAAGCCGGCGATAAATGGAAAATGGCGTTCCAAATATAGTACGGCCACTTTAAGTATCTAGTGATGCCATTTGGGCTTACTAACGCACCGGCGACATTTCAGGCCTATATTAATAAGGCATTATTAGGCCTGTTGGATATAATATATGTGGTCTACCTTAATGATATTATAGTCTACTCTAATAACTACGAAGCACATACGCACTATGTGCGAATGGTACTAGAAAGACTGCGGGAATATAAGCTCTATATAAACCTAAAAAAATACTTGTTCTATATTACTAGCATTGATTTTCTAGGCTTTATCATTAGCGTTAACGGAGTGTTAATGGAGAAAAGCCGGGTAGACGCTATTAGGGAATGGCCATACCCTATAATGTTTAGGGAAGTACAGGTTTTCGTGGGCACGGCAAACTTCTATTAAAGGTTTATTGTTTATTACTTATGAGTAATGCTCCTAATTACCAATCTGCTAAAGGGATCTAAGGATAGCAAGAAGTTAAGACCCTTTGTATTTAGGGAAGCTGCTAAGCAGGCTATAGACTGGTTAAAGGATTTATTTACATCAGCGCCTATCCTAATACACTTCTGCTAGGAGCTACGTATATACCTTAAAACGGATACATCCGGCTTCGCCCTAGGGGCAATTATATCTCAATTAAAAGACGGAGAATGGCATCCTGTGGCGTTTTGGTTAAGGAAAATAACCCCCACAGAGTAGCGTTATATAACGCACGACCAGGAGCTGCTCGCGATAGTCGCAGTAATAAAGCACTAGCAACATTATTATATGGGAAGCAATTATCCCATTAAAGTTTTTACAGACTATAACAACCTAGAATACTTTATGACTATAAAGGTGTTAAGTAATCGACAAGCCAGATAGGCGGAGGCACTATTACAGTACGACTTTAAAATTATGTACCGCCTAGAAAAGACAAATCCCGCTAATAGGTTGTTAAGACGTCCGGATTATAAGACTAGAAGAATCCAGGACAGCATAGGGGAAATAATTCCCACATTGCAAAATTTGCTTAGGAAGAAAAAAGAGTCTTTCCCTAAAACTATAGAATTCCGCAGTAGGGCAGAGGTCCTAGTAATGCAGCTACGAAGCACTATGATGATAGAGCCACAGGATATAGTTACGGACCAGGTTATAGACCAAGCAGATATTATAAAGTTGGCGTACCCCAGAATTAGCAAGAATTCTGTGGGATGTGCTAGGGGTGTCGCGGCACCTTTAACTCAACAGCGTACTAGCTACAAGTTTCCGGATCTAGAGGGGATAGACGAGATGCCTATCTGTAGCATAACACACTGTATAACGGCAGGAGAATCTGCTGGCACTAATAGTTTAAAATGTCTTGTGCTACGCCTAGAGTCTATAATGGCGGCGGGCAAAACAGAAATAAGCGATCTATATAAAACCTTTCCAGATCTTCTTCTTTAAGCACAATAAAGGGATGCCTTCGTTTCTGGGGAGAGGTGGAAAGATATAGTAGAGACTGACTTAGCCAGAGTTACTAAGAAGCTGTGGCAACAAGACTAAAAGGGTCTATTATACTTTAAGGGTGCTACATATGTCCCAAAGGACTAAACGGTTTAAGATAAAATTCTAAAGGTCTTCCACAACAACCCTCTTGGGGGTCACTATGGTGCCAATAGGACCCTTAAGGCCGTTCAAAGGAAATACTTTTAGGATGGAATATCTAAAGAAGTTAAGGACTATATATTAAGATGTGATACATGCCAAAGGGTACAGATACCCAGGCATCGCCTATATAGCAAGTTATTAGTGCTTCCTATTCCGTAGGGACCCATGTCAGAATTAACAATGGATTTTATAATAGGCTTACCCCCTACTAAAATAAGAACTAGAGAGGTTGCTAACGCTATCCTAGTAATTGTTAATAGATATATAAAGTTTTTAGGGTACTTTGCTGTTTTAATAATGATTACAGCAGCAAAACTGGCAGACCTGTTTTTAGAGCGGTGGCTCCTATTTAGCACGCTAAGGGGAATTGTGTCTAATAGAGGTACCATATTTAACAGCGCATTTTGGTCTTTATTCTGTCTCTTATTAAAGATACAGTAAAGGATAAGCACTGCCTTTTATTTATAAATAGACGGGCAAATAGAGCGTCTAAATGCGTTGTTAGAACACTACCTCCGCTGCTATATCAATTATTAACAGGATAATTGGCCATTGTGGTTGGCTCTAGTACAACATATATATAACATAAGCATCCACAGCAGCATAAAAATGACCCCTTATAAAGCACTGTTTGGGGTAAAAGCAAATAACCCCTAGAATGTTAAGAACATCGTTTCTAAAAGAGAGGCACCGGTGGCGTCCGAGAGAATTAAGTAAATGAGAATTCGCAGAGAAAAACTTGAAAAGCACTTACTAGACGCCTAGGCTACACAAAAAAGGTACTATAATAAGGGACATATGCCTAAAGAATTTAAAATAGGAGACGAAGTCTTACTGTCCATAAAAAATATCCGGATAAAATGTATTAAGAAGAAGCTGGACCACAGGTAGCTTAGACCCTTTAAGGTAGTTAGGAAAACTAAAGGAAATTAAGCCTATAAATTGGAATTGCCAAAATCATATCTAATATATCCCACATTTTATGTTTCCTTATTGGAGTTATACTAGAGAAGAGATAGTATAAAACCACCCCTACCTAGCGAAATTAATAGGGAACTAGAATGGAATATAAAAGACATTCTTGATTAAAGATGGCGTTAGAAGAAACACGAATTTTTAATTTATTAGGAAGGATACTCCTAGGCGTATAACAGTTAGGAACCTAAGGAGCACCTTTAGCCAGGATGCGATATGGCAATTAAAACTTTCCTAAAGACCACAAATTAGGATTTAGTAATGGGTCCAGATATGCCATAGGCGAGACAACAGGGAAGACCCTGTAAATTGAAACCATAAGGTTGAGCATAGGCATCAAAAACAGGAACGTTTTGCTATTATAATAGGGATCCTAGAATCCTATAAGAGAAAGCTATAAGGATCCATATAAGAACCACTAGGGATGCTATCCAAAGAAGACGCTGTTTGAGAATAAGTAGTAGTACCAGAAGAAGGGGCCCCGGGGACTTAGAAAGATTCCCTAAGGATAAAAAGAGAGTATCTGGTCTAACACTGGAGATACGTAGTAGAGTTAATAATATAAAGAGGACCAAAAAGACACAAAGTGAAGATTTAGAAATTTTAAGAAATTGTAAAGCACCTATAAGAACACCACCCGTTTATTATATATGGAAATTATGGCAGTATGCTGCTTTCACACAGACTGTTACCAAAAATAAGAATAGAGGCATCCCTAAAGTATAAAGTTAATTCCCAATACTAGGGCATCCTAAAGGCACCAGAGAGGCACCCTACAAAGCTATCCTATAAGAAGAAAAAAAGAACAAGATAACAACTTAAACACTAGAAGTAGTAATAGGAGCCTCCTCCTCCATCTTAACGTTATTGTTGGCAGTATTATTAACACTCCTATTCCTGGAAGCATTAGCATTCTTACCAACATTCTTCTTAAAGCAGTAAGAACTAGATGGACTACCATAACCGGGGGACTAGTGGGGAGAACGTTTATCTTTGTTACTATCCTTAGTATTATCCCCAGGCTCCAAATTGGCATCCAGGCTGGGATTAGAAAGTTAACAACTAAAGAGTTAGCACAGTTCCCGAACGTGTTACTAAAGAGACTTACCTAGCTAGAAAGGCCCGCGCAAGAGTGCGAATGTTATTATTTATAAAAACGAGCTGCTCATATATACGCTTCTGGACACTATGTGTCCGAGATCACTGTGTCTCCATAGTAGTAGAAACCCTTATTAAATTGAAAAGGCTGTGAGCAATAGAAGACACCTTCTGTCCCTATCTATCACTATTCTAATACAGACGGAAATCCCTAATGGCGCGTTGGAGCCGGTAAGCCTTATATATGTAAACAGCGGGGATCTAATATAGTTAGTGAAGTCCAGAATAGGATGGAATGGGAAATACTAGAACATAGGTCTTTTTCTGGCTGTAATAGTGGGAACACTTGGATCTGTTCTTATTAGAGCGCGGTATTTTATAGGCGTAGGATGGGTCTAACGTGAGCGCGTGAACGCAACAACGGCAGCACTTTAGAGAAACTACCGTAGAAGCAATAGAAGTAGTCTATAATGCCAACGGAGTAGAGACAACGCCGCCGCCAGTCTAGGGACGCGCAGTACGATTACGAGCCATTGCGAGAGAATACTATGGGAAGTCAGTATTATTAAGGAGATGAAATGGGGATCCTGTTACCCATAGACGCGTTATAAGAAGAGAACAGAGCAGTAAAAGAAAGAATAGCTGGAGATGTGAAAGCTAAAAGCTGAGATATAATAAAAAACGGTCTGCTAAAAGGCGAGACGAATAGTGTTATTAATAGAAAGACGCGTAAGAGACAACAGCTTATAAACTAAAAGAAATTAATATTAAGACATTATTATTAAGACCCATTTTAGGTGAATGGGGATGGTGGCTAGTTAATATATTATATAGGACAACCCCCGGATCAGCTTATAACAAATTCTTATAATAAGGAAGGTAAATCCCATCCAATTTTCATTATTATCATTAAAGTTCCATCATAAAGGCACTATAAGAGCTATAGTGGAAGAAGAGCAGAGGAATAGAAAAACAAAGTAAGGTTCTACACTAGTAAAGAACTGGCGATAAGCCACATCATAGAGTACCTTTCCACTAAAGAATTTCCCTAGTGGTTTTAGCCGGAACTCCATGAGAGATTATTAAGAGGCGAAGTCTTGGAGGACCAAGACCCTTAAAGGGGAGGCAATTATAACAGAATCCCCTAGGAGGTACATGTCAGATAAGATGGTAGGAGGTTTCATTAATGTCCTGCCTACGTCCTATGTATATTCTAGAAGAGACATAGTTAGATAGATAGGGGCGAAAGGTTTTACTAGTGTCTTAGAAGGTTTATATAGGAAGCTAGTTCTCCTCTAGAGAAGAACTAGCGATTAGTCTCTAAATGGAAGTGGTTAGAAGCATTTGTCCTTTAATATATAAAACTCATTCTACCTTTGATTTACCTTTAACTCACCTTCTACTTACCTGTGACACTATCGATTAGATAATTATACGTTCCGGTTAGGCTAGCCTCTTACAATTAGCCTCCAGAGAATAACTATAATAACTCTTTATAAGTAGCGCAGGTATATATCTAAGTTATATTTATAATCTAATACGGAATAGATACTACCTAACAGTCTAAACACGCAATTTTATAATAAGGTAAAGTGACTTCTAGTAGCTATAATAAGGATCTAATTAGAATATAGAACGAGAACTTTCTCCAAAATAGGTAAGTAAATACTTTTGCTAGAATAAAGGTTACTGTCTAAATAAGGTTCTGTAATATAGTTGACACAGTTACTTGTAACCAATTGGGTTAACCACATAAGCTAAGCGAGCTTAGGAGATCCATTAAATTCTACCTATAGAAGTAGAAGAGGGAGAGAAAGAAGAAGAAATTAATTAAAACTAAAAACCCCCCTACCGTGGTTCTAATACTGATTAGTGCCGCATAGATTAGCAAGGTATAATAAAGAGAGGCACTATCTGATTCTCTAGACCTCTTGTTAAAGGCTAAGAATTAAGGTATTACTTGCTAAGCCTAAAGGCCAGTTTGTGAGGTTACTCGCGCTTCTAACCTGTATCTATTACGCCTTTAGAATAATTAGTTTATGGTTATTTCCACGCTTCTAGTCTAACTGTTAAATTAAATCAACTGCGGAACTAAAAGATGGCTACCTCCGTAATGGATACTAAAAAATGGGAGACTGGAATTAACGTGACTGTAACCAACATTAAGGAAGTTAAAGCATTCGTTAATTGGCGTTTATTAATATATAAGGAGAATGGATAGAAGGGATTCAACCTATAGGAGAGCTTTGTTGACAACTTTAAGTTGTTTATAAGGGATATACTTAATGACCTTGGCAAGGATTGATTAAAGAAGATTAGGGATTACCTCTGTGAAAATAGAGTATATATACGGAAGGAGGCAAGGAAGTTAATTGCAGACGGCCTCTTAGGAACTATTCACGAACCAACTCCCTCAAAATGGCCTGCCGATGACCCTACTGACGGCTCTACTGACGGCCCTACTGACGACCCTACTGACGGCCCTACCGACGGCTCTACCGACGACCCTGCCGACGGCCCTACCGACGACCCTACCCCAGCTCTACCATCACTACCGACTGCCCCCGTTTAAGCTATTCAACCATCAAATACCCTATCAACCCCAGCAACTCCAACCCTGACTATGACCCAAGCTATAGACCAGCTCGCCCTATAAGGAAGCTTCGGAAGAGAGATTACTAACTTAGCTAAGCTTTACACGGACAAAGTTAAATACTCTGGTGAATAAGACAACTTTGATTTTAAGTTCAAGATGTTCTAAAACTACTGCCTTTAAGCTGGCGTCCCTAAGCAAGCGTATATCATTGCTATTCCTACTATGCTCCACGGCCTTGCTCTTAAATACTACTTTACTTACCTTAAAGATCTTAACCTTCTTAAGAATATATGCATAGGCCTTAGATTATACTTTGAAGGCAATAAATATAAACGCAATATCCTATCAAAATGGAATGTAATTACGCTTAAATAAGTTACTGCTTAAAAAGGACTTGATACAGGCCAAGCATTTCAGATATTAATTAATGAGATGTGGCAGCTATAACATAGGTTAGCAAAGGACCTCTAAAATAATATAATATTCTATAATAAGCTCCTTACTGTGTACCAAGACGTACCAGCTTGTAAACCAGCCTACTTTTAACCCACTACTACCCTTGCCGGCCTTATTAGCGATATTAAATCCTTAATTACAATGTACGGTAAACAAGAACTAGAGATTAAATCATTCTATACTGACTAATGATATTACTCCTCTAACCGATAATACTACCCCCCTAATTGTTAATACCGCAATAAGGGCAAAAAGTGCTTTATATGCAGTAAATCTAGATATTGGTCTATAAACCACATAAAGGAAGAAAGGGACCGAAGAATATGTTAATATATCTCCAATTTTAAGGGCAGCAATAACAATGCTAAGGATAATGACGATAATGATAACCAAGGGGATACCTTTACAGCGAGGTTTAAAGCTTCTAACTTCTACCTCAACATAAAACCCTATCCTAGCTATTACGGCAACCCCAAGGCGGAGGCGTTTTGGACCGAATTTGCGAAGGGAGAAGGATAGAGACTACGGACTTATTTACCAGTATCTTTTTATTCTTTTTCTTATTTCCTAGTTGTTACTAGTGTCTAAATAAGGTTCTGTAATATAGTTAACACAGTTACTTATAACCAATTGGGTTAACTATGTAAGCTAAGCGAGCTTAGGAGATCCATTAAATTCCACCTGTAGAAGTAGAAGAGGGAGAGAAAGAAGAAGAAATCGATTGAAACCAAAAACCCCCCTACTGTGGTTCCAACAGTTATATAAGATATAAATTATATTTTAGACAAAACTACATTATATCTATAATCTAACCTTAATAGATTATTAATAAGGTTCTTAATAGCCCTATTAGCTCTATTTAAGATCTAGACGCTACTATAATAGCTATATATGGCGCTCCGGTAAATAAGGCAGCGGCTTTTAAGCTATATCCTAATCTAGACTTGAATAATAATAAGGGTAGCATTTATAATACTGCTTCTAAGCTAAATACTATAAAAGGGCGCATCTCTAGTGCCCTAGTTCTATACACTAAGGTATAGTGTGGGAGGGTACGACCACTCTCAGATAGGAAAGTCACTGTGCCGTCAGTCTGTCTGTCTGTCGGTCGGTTGGTCGGTCGGTCGGTCGTAATCAGTCAGAAGTAATCAGTAAAACAGTCAGTAAGAAGAGAAAGAAAAGAATGTATTCTGGTAGGTTGTGATGTCCAAGAAGGAAGGAAGCCGAAGGCTCAATATATATAGGAAAATGCCAAGACACTGAGCATGGGACATTTGACCCCACTATATACCTCCCCCACCAAGAACGTTGTCCCCTAACGTTCTATACTATAGAAGAATAGCCAAATAAAAGAATAGTAAGAGCAGAATAGAAAAAAAGGAAAGTACATCCCTAAAAGAACATAGGTAACCTTATCCTCAACCCTACGGAACTGTTTTACGGCGTCCTTCCGTTATCCGTAGCTAAGATCCGATCTTCCTACTAGTAGTAGCTAGGACGGTAGTAAACTAGAAATAATAACGGCGGTGGTAATAGCAGTAATAGTAACGGTGGTAGAAGCAGTAGTAAAAGTAGACATTTAGCGCAGTAAAATAAAACAGAATAGTTAGCGGTAGAACACTTGGTAGAAGAACTTGGTAATAGTTAGTAAGCAGTAGGACATCTAATAGCAGAACTTTTAATAGTAGAACACTTAGTAGAAGCGGAACGGTCGGTAGTAGTTGGTTAAGGCAGTAGTGGCAGAATAATTGGAACAACGGAACAGAACGGCTGAATAGTAGCAATAGAATAGCTGGTTGGAACAGTAGTAGCAGTAGTAATAGCAGTAGCAGTAGAACAATCAGTTGGCGGTGGTTAGTTGGAGTAGCAGTTGGTGAAAACAGTAGAACGGAATAGGTTGGTTAGAATAGTTGGGCGGAACAGCATAATAGATCCAGTAGATCTGGCAGTAAATAGATCTAGCAACGGTATAGATCTAGAATAGTAGAGACAGAGCAGTTGGTTAAAATAGTAGGGATAAAGCAGTTGGACGGAATGGCGGCGGCGGCGGTAGGGCAGTTGATCAAAATAGCAGAGACTTTGGCTTAATTTGGTCGTTTAGCTGGTTGTTTAATATTAAGACTCTGCATCTAGCTCTGCGTCTGGCTGTGCATCTGGCTGTGCATTAGTAGCTCTGCATTGCATATTCTGTGTCCGTGTCTGCGTCCGTGTCTGCGTGCGTGCTTTAACTGCTGGCCGAAGACTATCTAATTGGTCGGTGACGACGTGCTGCAACTGATCGTTTGGTCGTTTAATTAAGGTAGAAAGTTAGCCTGGTTGAAGGTCCTGACTGTCCTAATTTAAATGCGGAGACGGCGTTTAGCTGATTAAGATTTAACTAAGGCTCTGGCTTGACTTAAGGTGTTTTCTACTGCATGTACAACTGTGGCTTTACATCTGTAGACAACTGATTAACACTTCTGTGTAGACGTGCGATTGGTCAAGGCTCCGCATCTGCCGTTTAATTAAGGCTTTGTATATATAGGCGTCCAGTTAAGTTGCCGTACTATTGTCTAATTAAGGCTCTGCGCCTGTATGCTCTATATCTGTAGACTCCGTGTAAAGCTCCGCATCTATGTCTATAGGAAAGATCGTTCTGGTTAACCAATCTGTGGGCGTTGAGACGGGCGGCAGTTGATTGATAAAGGGGGTTAAAGGGAGAGGTTCCTATAGAGGCTCTAAAATGTTAACTGACGGTGCTTTTAACAATCTTCTGGCCGTGTTCTGGTTTCCTAATTAAGTCTAGTGCCTATCTGTCTACCATTGTAGGATCCTTGACTGCTAATTAAAGACATCTAATGGCGACGGTGACTGATTTGATTTAACTGTGATAATGTATAATCAACTAACGTTTAAATAGGGCATTAGGTCGGCCCGACTGAAAGCTATAGTTGATCTGACTTGACTGCAGAGGCGGCGTCTGATTGATTAAGATTTAACTGAGGCTCTGGCTTGACTTAAGGCGTCTTCTGTTGTACATACGACCTGGGCTCTGCATCATTACATACTTAATTAAAGTTTTTAAATCCGTTGACGTTCCATTACGGCTCTATATCCGTAGACTCTATATCTGCGGACAGTTAATTAAGACTCTAGCTGTGCAGTCGTTCGGTCAAAGCTCTACATCCATAGTTAATTGAGGCTCTTAGTGTTTACCAGACATCTAATCTAGATACCTATCCTAAGACTTCCTTCCTTGTGAGCATAAACGGCAGCTTTTAGTAGACCACTTTCGCGGGCCAGGTGCCTTTCTAAGACGTCTTTTGCAGCTATTTTCTTCCCTTTTTAGACTGTCTTTGCCCTTGGCTTCTTTGGCGCATTCTTAAGCTTTTGCGGCTGCTTCCTTGCCCTTGCTGCTAGCAGTACGCTTATATATCCTTAATCTTCTTCCGGCTTAAGAGCCTTCTTAGGATTGTCTTCTGCTTCTAATCTCTTTGTTGTTCTCCTACTAACTCCGCACTTCGTCTAAGTCGTCCTTCGGAACCATTTAGTGGCAGCTTCTCAGTTATTATAACTACCTCCGTCGCATATCCCTTGCCCTTGTATCTATAACACAGTCCTTTATTAAGACAACCTCTAAGGAAAAGCGCTAGTTCCTATACGTCTAATTCCTGTTCCCCTTGTAACCCTTAACAAGGTCCTTCACTAGCTTAGCTAGATACAGCTTAGCCCTGTCTTCAGTCGTACGAGGATAGTTTAGGCTTAACGTGGTCAGCTATGCCCTGTCCGATCTCTTGCGGAGCATCTTTATTAGTGCCTCTTTGTATACTGCTTTACCGTTTCTGTAGTACTTAATTTCCAATATTATGCTGCCGCCCTTGTGTAGGTCCCTTCCTTACCACAGTGTCTGTTCTCGTTATATAGCTAGTGTAGTGCTGAATTTGGATGGCGGTTGCGGAGCTGCAATTAGCTGTCGTTTAAATAAGGAACAAGGTCGGCCCGGTTAAAGGCTCTAATTTAACAACATTCGACTAACCGTGCGTACACCAAATGCACGGCCTCACCAAATGCACGCTTTTTTACCCCACCAAAAATACAATAACTTTTTAACCCCTTTATATAATAACATAAAATTTATATGCGTTATACTTATAACTATATTATATAATAATTTAAAATAATAATTTAAAAATATTATATATTTATAAAGTTATTAAACTTTTTAAATTTTAAATAAAAAACATATATAATTAAATAATTAAATAATTAAATATAAAACTAAATATAAAAACATAATATTTTAATATTTTAGTATTATGTAATAAATATATAAAGTTACTTTAGCTTTAATAATAATATGTATTATAAAATTATAGATTAAAAATGTAATAAATTACTTAAAAAACTATTTTAATAAAAACAGTATAATAATAAGTTTAATTTTAAATTTTTTTAATATAATATTATATTATATATTATAAATATTAAATATAATTAATAATATAAGCATAAATACTTTTATTTTATATATATATATATAATTTATTAAGTTTTTTAACAACTTTTAATTTTATATAAATTTTAATAAAACAATAATAAAATAATAAGTTTTTTAAACTTATATAATTACTATATAATAAACTAAACTATTTATAATATAAAAACTGTAAAACTATACAATATATAAATATTTTTAATATTTTTTTATAAAATTAAACTAAAAATTGAACTTTTTTTATATGTTATATAATTATACAGTTTATATATTTATTATTCATTGCTTAACGTCCGATTCGGATCCCTATTAGGCCCACGCGGACTACTCCTTATATACATATAGGGAGAAAACTCTATTTGAGAAAACCCCGTAATCCGTCTCCCCGCCTTTTAGGGCTCGCTTATAAGTCGCCTGCGAGTTACTAGTGGTGCTCTACTACCTTACTTTTTGACCTCCTTAGGAACTACTGCTGCCGTAACAAACCTATGGACGCGCTAGTATTACACACTGTACTCTACTCCTGTAGAGTTATTAGGGGGCGCCTATTACTTGCCCCTTTGCCTTCTATTGCTATTTCCTTTATAACCTAGAACTGGTCTAGCACATTTTGGCTAATAAGCCACTAGGTAGCCGCCTTAAGGCCTTTCTATATTAAGAGTAGTATATTATAGTTTTCTATGCCAGCTACTAAGAGCATTGCTTCTTGGCTAGTGCGTAAGGGGTATAACAGTATTACGTATTTTAGTGTCTGTCTTAGCCAGCCATATTTGCACCTTAGGCTACCTACTAGGACACCTACCCAGTAAAGCCAATCTTTTAGTCCTATTATTCCTGTCCTTAAGAGTGTTGCTATTGTATTTTCCGCCTTTATTAGGCCCTTTTAGAGCCCTTAGGTATTTACCCCCCATAGTATTACCTATGCTACGGCTTGGGTTCCCCTTACCTAAGTCTACCTCTATACCTTTAACTCCTATTTATTTCTCCAGCGTCGGTCTAACCAGTATTATATTACAGTAGATAGTTTTCCAGTACTCTTTTATACTCTACTTTGGCTCCTTTCTCTCCCTTACTATTATCTTTGCTGGCCTCTTGCGCGTCTCCCTTCCTCCTCTATATAGGCCTGGGCCCTAGCGCCGCACTATTCTTCTTTTTCTTTCTCTACCTGTTTTCCTAATATATCTTCCCTATTTTGGGGTTGTTGGTTCCTTCTCCTATAGGGCACCCTAGGGTCCCTCCATAGTTTATTTAGGCGTGTCTTAATATACTTTATAATATTAGAGTTACGTTTCTTTTACACCCTTTGCATTGCATCGGCTTTAATATATAGTTATAGGGGGGGAATATTGGCTTCCTTCTTAAGCAGTGCTGTGGCCATTCGCTTATACCCACCTATTATACTCCTAAGGCAGGCTGTTTAGACCTTTTAGAGTGGTTTAAGGAGTGATTTAGAGGGGCCTTTCTCAGTTTCTCTAGTGGCCCAAATGCTAGATCCATACGTTATAGTTAGCCGGACAACTGCTATATATAGTAGGCGTAACCTCTAGAAGCATAGACCCTATATAGAATTAACAATCCTAAACATAGCAATATACTGTGCTTGGCCCTTACGGGCCGCTTGCGCCATATATATGCTCTACTAGAGCTTACTATCTACCCACACTCCTAATACCCTTAGGCCTTGAACCAGTTGACCCCTAAAGCCTTAGATATGGATTATATGCTAAAGATCTATAGATTGGTTACGTTTTCTTATAAAATAGATTAGCTAGTATTTCTCTAGTAAGAATTAAACTCTATATCATCTTGCCTATTCTATATAGGTGTTATAGGCTTTCTCTAGTGTCCTACAGTTCTCTGCGGCTGTTGGCCTATATATAATTAGGTTTATGTTATTAACAAAGCCTATCCCCTAGGTTGCCCCTTCCTTAAAGGTGTTAAGCAGGTTACTTACAAAGAAGAGGAAAAGTATAGGCAATAGAGGTAATCCTTATAGTATTCCTATTACAACTGTAATAGGGGGGCTCTAGTATCTACTAAAGACTAGTAATGTTTCTTTCTAGCCTATAAATTCTTAAATAAATTAAATAATCTATTCTGGGAAGCCCTTTGCCCTAAGGATATATAAGAGACGCTTATAGGGTATATTATTATAGGCGCCGCTGATATCTAGGCTAAGTATTAATACTATAAAGTCCTTTCGCATAGCCCATGCAGTTTTAATAGTAGTAGCGAGTAGTTTAAGTGCTGATAGCATTAAGTGATTCTTTCTTGCCCCTATTTAGCTTTATGGTAGTAGGGCGTGTTCCTCTACTATATCTACTATGTGGTCCGCTATAACCTTTTCTAAGATCTTGCTTAGGGTGTTTTCTAAGGCAATAGGGTAGTAGCTTCCTGGGATTAAGTAGTCTGCTTTACCTTCTTTTTATAAGATAACCGTTGTTATGGATCTTCTAAGTCGCGGGTAGTAGCCTATTATAAAGCATACTCTAGCTACATCTACAAGCTAAGGTGCTATAAGTAGTCCACAGGTCTTTAGGGCTTTATTTAGGATCCTATCTAGTCCTAGTGCTATATTATTTAAGAGGCGGCTAATAGTTCTGGCCATTTCTTTAGTTGTTATATCGCTGTTGACCCTTAGGCGAGTTACTAGTGTTTTACTGGTAATGTCGCTAAGGTCTGCTAGAGCTGGTTAAGGGAAAAATCTTTCTATAAGGATCTTTACCTTCTTATCATTGTTGCTTATGGCCTGTGGTTTACCTGCTCTTTATAGGGGTGGTAGGTATAGATCTTCTACTAGGCATCCCACCTTTTTCTTTACCTATTTCGCTATGGTCCAAAGGCCCTTGTTATAGGGGAGACTTAGGTTAGTAGTATATTTATTTATAAACCATCTCTAGTTATTCCTTGCTTCTTTTCTTAGGGTATTCTT
>Ga0307507_10001143_pt1 | contig 58863 bp, 50 predicted proteins | sample 7_EM_MG_FD_207223 | JGI IMG/M metagenome (GOLD analysis project Ga0307507, IMG submission 207223) | Populus trichocarpa ectomycorrhiza microbial communities from riparian zone in the Pacific Northwest, United States - 7_EM | ecosystem: Host-associated > Plants > Roots > Unclassified | place... | reverse complement strand
CTAAGAAAGCGAAACTGTTCCTTTATTTTTAATCTTATTAGGTAATTGGAAAATATTTACAGTGAATTTTTGCTGTTCACACGACGTGGCTGCCCGATATGAGTGGGTCAACCTAGATCATATAGGCAGCTTGGACAAAGCCTATATGGCCTATAGGCGGGCCCGGCCCGGCTGGGCTCAGGCATAACCAGGCCTGCAGGCTCGGGCCAGGCTAGATCCCAGCCAATTCTGACAGGCCGGGCCCGGCTTCACTGAAGCCTGGCCTACCTGGCCCGTTGGGAACACTGACAATAGGAGTAGTTGGCCCGGGGCTGTTTTGCGCGAGGTGGGCCACTGTATCTATAAAATGTGGCTTTTAGCAGCTAGGTTTTAAGAACTAACCAGTCATGGCCCCTCGGGGAATTTTACCTATATTGTGTAAGTGAGTTTGGGGGTGTGCTGTTGGCTAATATTCGGGGCCTGGTTATCAAACAATATTTTATAAGCTACGGGTACTGTACGTCGCACCAAAAGGCTCCTTGACATTGCAGAGTGCGACTGCATCAGCACTGGTCCTCATACCTTGATTGGCACCAGGAACTGTATTATTGTATAGCCACAGGTCGAGGGATGCGAGAAAAGTCCAATCATCTACTGTACGATCTCGTGTTGTCCCACTTACTGCGGTAGTGGGAGGCATATCTGGCTTATCCTGCGCTCTGCAGGCCTACAAAGGGTGATTAGTTCAATCGGTAATGGGATGTGGTGGAGGCTTGAATGATACAAAGTCGTAATTATCAAATTTTTTTTTGGCGGATGTAAGAATACATTTGCTACATCTAATCTAGGTATGGCACTCTTATAGATCGAGGTCCGAGAACTTTGCTGTAATCACCCTCAGGAGTTTGTTGGGCGTATGTGGACTATTACACACTAGAGTACGCTAACTTTGAAGCTATTTTTTTTTGTATATTATGTTTCCTTTCCCCTTCCCTTGCTGACTTTGGCCTTTGCTTTTCGTTTTTCTTATTAGGTTCAACTCTATACTTTGTACACCGTACTTGCTGCCCCCGATCTTTTTACTCCTCAATTCACTCCTCTCCGTGAAGCCTTCGTTTCGGTTGTTGCCTCTACTCAGGGGATTTTCGACGAGGGTTTGTCCCGATCAATCTGCGAGTGACATGTTGTGACGTTTATCTTCGTGGGCTGGGATAAAGGGGTAGTATTCAAAAAATTTTAAAACCCTTAAGGAAAACTAGGGTTAAGACATCAGATTTGGTTCAAGATTCAAGAGAGCCCAGGATTCTTGCAGTATTTTAGCTCTTGAAACCACCTTTCTATGAGGTGCTCAGTCAAGTACTTGATTCCTGGTACTTCAAGCTGAAAAAAATCCCACAACTTCTAAAAATCTGTTGTTATTAAAACTACCAACCTCTCACAACGAAATAGCTTAATACTCAGATTACTCTTTTCCAATAAACCACTAGAGTTTAAAATCCCCTCAAAAACATTAGCGATGTCCATCGAATACGTCACACTCGAACTCGTGGAAGAGATGGCCGCTGTCTTCCTCGGAATGACAATCTTTGGGAATGGAGGGACCGAAGAGCCACAGCAGGCACCGGGGGCTGCTTCCGACCTAATTTCCACATTGGAACGCCTATCCCCACCAGAGTCTCCTCCTCTAAATTCCATCAAGGGGATCGACGAAGCACTGGAATGCAAGATTTGTTTCTGCAACGAGATCAACGTCCGGTTTAAGGAGTGCACTCATGGGGCGTGCTCTGCTTGCACTCTGGGGATTTGGAGATCTAAGGCCGAAATACATAATCCTCTGCCCTCCTGGTTTCCTTGCCATCTTTGCCGCGCCGAGATCAATCGCTTGGGGGCCTTAATCCAGGTTAGTGGTGATGAGAATGGTGATAGTAGTACGAGTTTGGGTTCCGGGGAAAAGGTTACTATGTCAAGTGTGATCTTTAGAGTTTTCCAATGGGTGGATATTAGGGAATGGGTTAAGGATCTGTCTACAGAGTGGGGTGAATATGTTAGAAAGGCTAATGAGGAGCTCGGAAATACCCAGTAGGGCTTGGAGGGCACTAACGTGGTATGGCTTATTGGAAAAAAGAAGAAAAATAAACAGACTAGGATGAGTTGGGTTGGCTGTTGAATGGATGCAGGTTCCTTGGTTCCCTTAATTGTTAATTGTCAATTTTCAATTTCCCTTCCTTTTTAATCCCATAGGTGGAGGGCGGAGTGGTGCTGGTGTACTGTACAGTATATGAAGTGGGTATAGGACTGCAGTACTCGTACATTCCGAGTGCTATGAGGCTTGCATAAGTTGGGAGTAATACAATCTCCTTCCTAACGATAGTTCCCCTCTTTGATGTTTCGCCATTCCGATCTTTTCCATCCCCCATTCGAGCTATTATGATAGAGAGTCTATATCTTCGCCGCGATTTTGCAGAGACAACTTACCACCGATGTCCAACCTTTAGATCGTTCCCTTGGAGCCTCTCGTCACCAGTTTCGAACCAACCACCCTATCCCCTTTCACATTTCTTGTCGTATTTTTTGGATCTTGTTTAACTAGTTTCGTATATATTCGCGGCCCATTGGTGCTTTTCTATCCTCCTTTCTTTCTACATATATACTCTTCTGGTTTGCTTTTTGTTTCTCGTGTCCGCTGGGTGAGGCTATTCTATGTTTTTTGATAATCGACTTTATATTTACTTGTACTATCGCGCGACTTAGGCGACAACCGTTTATATTATAAGGTGTGGATGGAAGCTTCATAGATATAGACATAAATTAGGCATAAACGCACATACTATACACATGGGAGTTGGCTCACCCAGGAATCGAGTGGAGAAGGGTTTACCGTGCGATTTACTAAGTCTGGTTTCTTTTTTCTCTTTTCTCTCTTCTCTTTTTTTTCTTGCCGCTAATCTTCCGCCATAGTGGGAAATTAGGGTGAGAACTCACTCCAAAAGCTAACTTACAATAATATCATACCTACAGCGCCCACGGCAATAGTAGAGCGCTGTGCACAAGAACATCAACTAAGTCCTAAAACTCAAAATCGACATACCAATATTATATGTTATTATACCATGCTGTCAATCGTACGGTATACTGTACACTTACAGCTTAACTTAAGCTCTAACTCCTAGCGAGTGACCATGTGTGAGTAAAGCCTATCATAAGCGCAAGCTCGATTTAGAACCTTACAAGCCCACCTATAGACTAGGTCAGCTGACCGAAAATACTTAGGGTGAATCAAATATAGGAGAAGGGAGCGAGAAAAAATTACGTAGAAAAAGCGATGCATAGAAACGGATTTGAACAGCTGGTCTCGCCATGAGCCTCTTTGGGCTCGACACTAGATGGCTCGCGCTGCACGGTGCCGAAAAGCGTTTGCATTGCAAAAGTGGGGAGACGGGAGGGCTCCGTACTAGCCTAGAGCAACGGATTCAAGTTAAACTTATTAGAATGAAACTCCCTCCTACAAGTATTAATACCTTACCCTTTATTTATAGTGTCTTAGTATGGGGAGTTTAGGTGGTCTCTAGACCTGTGATCGAGCCGGCGGCTTGTGTCTCTGATTGTTTGACTGGGTGTGAGGTACTAGGGGTGAAAATAATTTTCTAAGGCGCTATTTGGGGGATGCGAATGAAGAAAAGGTGCTGCTGCGGAAACTTGTACAAGCATGCAGCTCGCCCAGAAAAGCTCAGAGTTTAGATTAAGTCGGATTAGAGTGGTGGTCCTAGAGTAGGGTGGATTAGAGCATCTCAGCCATATCAAGGATGTTGGAGGTTGTGGTCGATTCTGGGAGTTGCGGGAGTATTGCAAATCGTCTAGGAGCTTGATGGATTATTGTAGTGCTTTCGTGGGTTACCGGGAAGGTTCTGCCGACATGTTTTTCCTTTGCTATCACAGGAGTGTGTGGAGGGGTGTGGACATGCGGTGAGATATAGAGGTAGGTTTGGCGATCTAGGGAAGGATCGGGATGCGTTGATTGTACCATCGTACTGTACTTGTACACCTACCTTTACCGTTTATTTTTGGGATTAGAGATAAGAGAGCGAAGTTGCTGAAGCTACCTCCCCTACCTTTCCTGTATAGTGCGCAAGTTCTAAGCAAATCCTCTCGGCCTGCCGTCTACCACTGCGGCATCTATTTGCCGACTTTAATAAAGGGAACCTGGGCGGGGAGGGAGAGGGAGCGGTTTGACAGTCTATCGTCTGGTGTGTTGTGGCAATCCTGAGTTTGGGGATTAGTCAGAAGGTATTATAGGTGGATGCAGTACTCCAAGTGTTTACTATTGTCCTAGTTGTGGTACCGGGGCACGTCTAATGCGATGCTAATATAGTGCTTTTCAGAGTTTCTAGGGTCTTTTGGCCGCCCACCTGTGATATGTGCCCCTCTCAAACACCCGATCTGCACACTGATAAGCCCACCTTCTCTCATTAATGCACTGAGATTCTCATCACAATTCTCTTGACTGCCTCTGAAGATCTGTGGGATCCACTGGAATAGGTGGTGTTATTCCTCTTTTAGGTGGTAGGCGGTCTCGGCCGTGGTTCGGCCGATACAAGCGAAGGGATAAGAGCAGTATATCAGCAGCAAGCTGTGAGTGGTGTGCAGCTTTTTATTGATGTGTTTCCTCCTCCTCGTGCCTCGCAGTTGGGCTCTAGAGCCCCTCCTTTCTCAAACAGGGGGAGCTGGAACGGGTCTTTAACTCAACCTGATCTCCTAATGCCCGAATTGGATATTTTAATGCTATTAAAGTGTAGTTAGTATACGGGGAATACCGGCAGACTAATTTATATAGGATTTGAGTATGTCCTTCAGGATTTCCCAAGCTCACCTCCAATACTGATCATGGACATGATCACCGTAGGTTATATATCTCATAAGTTACTGGCGATACAACATAGGCGCTCTTCAATGATCCCTTGCTATCGTTGTCGTTGTTTCTGGTTGCGCGTCTGCAGTTATTTCGCGCACCCTTTATGATAGCCTTCTGTAGTCACATCCCACTTTATACCGAAACCTGGCGTGTTGTCTCGGATCACCCGCTGTACTAGACAGGTTCTTTGGATCCGGCCCGTTCCTCGGATAGCGGGTGCGACCGTATCATAATTTGAACAAAAATTGCTACTCTTTGGATGCTTAATCAGTTTTTAATTAGAGGCACCGCTCCGTACCAAACCTCCGCCTAAATTTATTGATCGAAACTCTGCTATACCAAAACATACTTATTAGGCTAGCGCACAGTTCTGCAGCTGCAGCACTGCTAAGTGAGCATCATGATGTATCACACTATATTCTTGGCAGAAGATTTTGGAGAACCCTTTTCCGCACCAACTCATGTAGGAGAAAGGATCCACTCTCTTGGACCTCACTTTATATAAGCATTTGAACAGAAGATGAAACAATTTTCAGGAGATTGAATTTCGGTTAATAATGGCAACTTTGGGGGCCACGGTGCGCGGCTGAGGCCACAAGAATGAGATGTAAAATAATTGGGTGAATCGGATTCGCAAGCCTTCCCCCGAAGCGCCTCACAGTAGGCTGGCGCTACTTAGTTCACCGGACGTCACCACCAACTAGCACCCTGAACCATGCCACATACTGCACAGTGCCGTACGCATTGCCGGTACTATTCTACTCTCCTCACTACGCCCTCCAGAACGATTGTTACAAACCCTAAACCTAAATGCACCCAGCAACTCCAAGTCATAAGCTCTTTATGCATTTGGGCTGCATGCAACATAACTTTAAAATGTCTATACTAGAAGAGAGCTTGTGCTAGTACTTCCCCCTTAGGATCAGGTTATATGATCGACTTCTCATGAAGTAGGAAAACAAAACCATTGAACATCTCGAGTGATGAGGGGAAGCTTATCCTTTTGACCATTCAGAAAATTCGAGTGTCTTCCAGTTTCTAGGGCGTATAGCTGGGCCACCTCGTGGACACACTGCATGTCGCTCTTGCCACCATTTGAACTGCCGAACAGTTACACAGCTGATTATCTTGAATTGTTTTGTGGGTGGATGGCTGAGTGATATCTCGTCTCTCGCAATCCCCGGTATGTTTACTAGCAACGCCTTGTCTGGGTTACCAATGTAGCTCACAACGCTAGCCTTTTCCTTCCACGTCTGCTATTGTGTCCAACCAATTGTTGGAGGTTTCACGAATCACAGGCCCTAGTTGCAAGGAACGGCAGGATGCTATCAACAGCTACTACTACAATCAATGAGAATCTGTGGCATGTAGACTACACTATCATACTAGAATTGCAACGGGAGTTAAAGGGGATATTGACTCATCTCATCTGCTCTGAAACGATAATACTCTGTCTGCACGAGGGAAAAACCGCTGGGGTCAGGCAATTGCCATTACGTGGGGAAGGGGGAGCGAGATATCAGCACGTGGAACGTTTTTTTGTAAAGGACCAATGGGCAATAAAAGTAGTACATTACCAATCCCTGGTTGTTTTACTCGGTAGCCTGAAGATGTGAGTTTAGGCTTGGGTTGGGATATTTTCTTCTCTCGGGCCTTACTAAACGGGAAGGCCGTAGACCCGTACAGTATATTCCAACAAAAATGCCCGGTTTTCTGCTAACCCCGCCGCATTCTAACTTAGTGCATACCCCCGAACTAGTCAGGGTACCGGAAGGTTGGATAAAGTGCCGGGGTAAAAGTACTTGCAGAAGTATACTATATAACTAGGAGCCCAAGAACCCAGCCATTATCCTAACCGTCAGTCTACCAATACTCGAATTTTCAGCCAAGAAAATGACGAATATACCAATCCCCGGCATCGAATTCACACCTGCACCCCCCGAGGCCGGGTTTCTGGGGGATAGTCTGGACATCGGTGATGAGTTTAGTTATGAGCGAATTATGTCTTGTTGGAGCGTTATACCACTGGGCAACGACGAAAATTATAATCGTGAGTATCTGGGAGTACCAAGAACTATGAAGCGGAACACTCCCACTCCGACAGATATTGCGCAGCTTTCCTTCGAGCAATTCAGGTCTGGGAGTTGGAGCTTCAATCGGCGGCCAGAGACGCACTATCCACCCCAGCAGGTCTATTCAGAGGAGGAGAATGAGTACAAGTTACGTCCGCTGTCGTTCCAGCTGCAGCCAGAGCGTGCGAGCGCTCTCACAAGAGCATTATCTGCGGTCAGCAGGATCTCAAGGGGGTTTTCGAGGGACTATGGACCACCACGAACGATTGAGGATTTGGAAAATGTGTTGGATACAGACTACGAAGTGAAATGGGATGGGTCACAGGACCCGAAGAATCCGGTGAATTGGAGTCTTCCACGGAAGATTGGTATCCTGTTCTTGATCTCAATGCAGTATCTCATGGTGTAGGTCGGATCCGGTTTATATATTCGAGGTAAACACTAACTAGAATCCATAATTCTAGTGTATTCTACTCGACCTCCTACATCTCCGGCACTCACGGAATGATGAAAGAATTCGATATCCCACGCAAGACCCGCGTGGCTCTCGGCTTGACAACATACCAGATTGGACTGGCCTTAGGCCCATTGCTGTTAGCCCCCATGAGCGAGCTTTTTGGACGAAGACCTGTTTACCAGGTCTCTATGGGCTTATTCTCTATACTCATTCTACCAGCTTGTTTTGCAAAAAATTTGGAAACAATTCTTGTCTCCCGGTTTTTCGCGTAAGTTTTATCGCCTTCCCTTACCTTACAACATGCCTTCATAGAGTTACCTAGGGGCTGTGCTGATAGAGAATATATAGTGCATTCGTCGGATCTGTGTCACTGTCCAACTCCCCAGGCTCACTCGGTGATCTTTTCAGCGAGAAGAGCAAAGCGCTGGCTTTCAGCATATTCATGATTGCTCCGCTCGAAGGCCCTATCATTGGACCTCTGCTCGGCGGTTTTATATATGAGGGCCTCGGATGGAAATACTTGAATTACCTCACGCTCATCTTTTCAGCTGCCCTCGCCATTGCCGGGTACTTTGTCCCCGAGACTTATGGCCCCGTTCTGATGCGCAAAAAAGCCGCCATGCTACGGAAGACTATGGAAGACGAGAACTACATGTCAAGGTACTGCTACAAGGTTGGGGAAGGGAATATGTTAGCACTTGTGAAGCTGAATATGAAGAGGCCATTATTAATGCTTTTCACTGAGCCGATTTGCATATTTTGGGCTTTGTACATTGGCATTCAGTATGGGATCCTGTACCTCAGTTTCACAGCATATCCAATTGTCTTTCAAGAGATCCGGGGGTGGGCTGCTGGTATAGCTGGACTGCCGTTCCTAGGTGATTAGCTTTCCTATACTTTATATGTGACCTCCACTAATGCTTTACAGGTCTGGGCTTGGGCGTAATAATTGCGGTCTGCATGGATCCTCTCAATAGCAAACTAATTTCCCTCCACAAACCCGACCCAGAGACCTCCCTACCAATACCCGAATCCAAAATCCTCATAGTCTGCCTAGCAGGTATCCTCTCACCCATCAGCCTCTTCATGTTTGCCTGGACCTGTTCCCCAACTTCCATCCACCCGATCTGGCCAATCCTCAGCGGCATCCCCTTCGGCATATCAAACACCTTGATCTTCATGCACGGGAACGCATACCTCCTGTCCTCGTACGACCTCTTTGCAGCAAGCTGTCTTGCCGGCTGCACCGTATTCCGCAGTATCCTCTGCGGTGTTCTACCGCTCGTGGGACCAATGCTCTATCAGGATTTGGGTGCTAACATGGCGATGACTGTGGTGGGTATTCTGGCGGCGGCATTGGCGCCGATTCCTTGGGGATTCTACAAATGGGGGAAATGGATTCGTGGGAGGTCGCCAATTCTGATAAACATGCAGGGAGAGAAGGAGTATAGAGAGAGGCAATTTGCCGTGGATGGTTAGGGGCCAAGCATGGTGCTCTTTCGGTTTCCTTTTGGCGCGGTTTAGGTGTTACATAGTCAGGTTGAGCTATTTTTTTCTCTTGAACATATGATCTTCTTTGTATCTATATTTTTCTAGGCGGAAATTTTTTACTTTCTTCCTTTGGTCCGCCAGACTACCGCTGCAAGCAAGTTTAGAAGGCACAATAAACTATTAGCATAATAACAATAAGCAAGCCTGTGGTCACGATCATTTTGCTAAATATCAACCTTAGTCCCTCTAGTTGAATCTTTTGACAAAGTTCCTCCGTTCCGTCCACTACAGTCCCACTCCAAACTTTGAAGGCATCGCGGCATAATACCCCTCTACCACAGGCGCATTGTAAGTTGACGCTAACCCAAAACCCCCTCTCAAGGTTCTAGATATCATATGACTAAGCCCCGCGCTTGTGTCGCCCGTTTTTGGATCAACCTGGTTCAATTTTGGCCGGGTTAGACTGAGTTTAGGCTAAGTTCAAAAACTTCAATTTGGGCGGAACCCTTAAACTGGCAAACTTATCTCCTCAACTGCTGAGATCGTGGAAATTTTGTGCTCCCCCTGTCGGTGTCTGAGACAGCCTAATAAGCCACTTTGGTTAATCACCACAAATTCGCAGGTGGTTAGTACTCGGGGGGGGGGGGGTCATCAAAAATCAGAAGACATACCTTTGCCTCCATAGAGATTCGTATAGGTCTACGGAAATAGTTTTTCTATATCACCGCCGAAGAATATTAGGGGAACATTTTCGTCATCTCTGTCTTAGACACTGACGAGGGAGGCACAAAATTTTCAACCGTAGCAGCAGCCTGTGGGCGAAATTTATTAAACCAAAAGTAAACATCACCTCTTCAATAGGGAGGATGAGCCTTCTGATTTCTGTACTACTCCGAAGATACTGTAGCGGACAAAAATTATGAAGTATAGTACGAGCACAGGAGGTGCCCAACCGCTCGATTATTGCACACTGAGTGGCACCTATGCAAGTTCCCTGAGACTGCCGCTTATATAACCCTCTATAGTTCTTATGCACTTGGAATTGGGCCGTCCCTCTCCTTCGGAATACCGGTAATCCAGGAGGGTATTATTTTCGTGAGCCGCCCTCCATGGCCAGGTCGCATTCAAACCTGTGATGGCGGCGGTGCATTTTTCCGCACTTTTCTGCGGAACGGAAATTATGCTTTGATGGTTTTCTGACTGTTTTCGCTTATCGTGCCCCGTTAACGCTGTTGAAGCCACGAAGGCACTGCACATTGTAGTTCTAAATTTGCCTCCGGCACGAGTATATAATACCGTAGCATGGGAAGCTAGTAGGCACAATAGCTTCATATCAAAACCTAGCTCCCTAGATCTAGGGTTTAAAATCGTGAGTAAAAAACCAACTTACCACGATCGGTACACTCGGGTAATATTTTACACTCTACAAAAGCCCCATTTTTTAGTCCGACCAAAAAATTGGAGTATTATACTTAGTATGATAGCAACGTCGTTGGCTAGGAAAAGGCCCTCTTTTGGTGTCCTAAGAAAAGGACGGGAATAGATTGGACAGTGAAGCCTCATACTTCCACATTAGAGAGCCCAAACCACATCTCACTCGTGCGCACTGTCCTTATTGTGCGTTAGCATAAATAACCGAACGTCACGATGCAACGGCTCGCACCTTCCAAGCGCCCGATTCAACAAATGACTACCAAAGCCACAACCAAAACAATATTTAATAAAAATTTAATAAAAAAATACATATTCTTGATCAATACCTTGTGTGTCATCCATCTGCTTTATTGAGATTTTTTTGTTGTGGAAAAGGTATGGTGGATTCGGGAGTGAGGGGGCGGGGTTGCAATGCTATGTGGTGGAACGTTGCAGCACCAAATGTTCGGTCACTTTTGCTAACATATGATACAATACATCCCCTGCCAGCAATAAAGCGCTATATGTACCACAATACCCTATTCCGGGGACTCCAGAAGTGCCCAATAAATGCACCCCAAGAATTTGCCTTAACGCCTGAATCAACCCCGGTCGGCAAAACACTCACAACCAACGCCACATGATCTCACATCCCTGCATCCCACATTTATGTTCGGAGAGTTGAGGTGGGATGCTGACTACGCGTCTCGTTTAAAGTTCATATAAAGCGATGGGCAATTCCTCAACATACCAGTGTTACAATGTGCCTTATTATTTAGCGATATTTACGGTTCTCGCGGCGGGAACCCTAACCCGATCGTTCAAATTACCCAGTAAGCATTAATCCCTTGAGCTCTACCGGTATTCAGTCCGACGCAATGAAGATCCTTGGAAGGCTTATGACAACGTGATATATCTTCTCGGCGGGAAGGACTTGCCTGGCATGGAATGTAATGGGGATCTGTTAGTACTCATGGAGGTGGAGGAATAGCCTATGCCAATTTTTATTTGGATTACTTGAGACGGCTGGTTTCTGTTATAGCCGTATTGGTGCCATACCACTATCCCTGATCTTGTGGAGAGCGTGGCCTGATGGCCTGTGACCCATGCTCGAGTGACAGACCGTGATATAATTGTCAGCGGGGGACTACAACGGGTCCCTTGTTTGTAGGCGACGCCAACACAAGACATTGCTTGCACCTGGATATTTTCCTAACTCTGACTAGCTTCAAGCGTTTTATACCTGCCTATAGTTTAACGGCACAAGTGACCATCTTTCCAGCCCCCATCTTCCAAGCCCCTAAAGCCTGATGTGATGAGTAGAACCCATGAAAACGGTTGCACCCCGCTGCCCCGGAGGCCGGAATCCAGGGAATCTGTCGGTACTTGTACAGTGAGTGATCAGGGGCAACAGGCTAGATTTTGGCGTAAGGGAATTTGGGACTCGTGGAGCAAGGTATCCCGATTATCTACTGTAGATCCGGGACAGCAGGGTGTGAGTGCAAGCCATAAGCTTAAACCATGCCTAGGAGAAAAGCAGGCCTTCCCCAAGTTTAATAATCACACCGTGCGGTATAATGACAGAGATTATGCTAATGATACACAGGGGACCTACGCACTCTACGGGCGTCGTTAGGCAAACTCTTGAATCACATGCCCCAGGTCACTTCCCATCCATTTCTTGGGATTTAAATGTCTCTAGCCCAGCTACCTTAGTTCCATACATGAATACGGGGTTCTCGGATTACCGTGTCTAACAAGGGTCATCTTTACCAAATGATTACCACCCAATCCAAACGTCCAGATTCCCTTTTTGAGGATTAAAAAAAAACATCTCTCCCTATTAGGCTACATGCTGTTTGCATCGTGTTACGGCCACATAGTAGATCGAGTGGTCGCAGCCATGTTCGCGTTTCTGATCCAACCAAGGCCGCAGGGCATAATTCATGGGGCACTCATGCCACGTACAACAGGCTAACCTCACTAAAATCCCCCGAAAACACGACCTAGATTAAAATTATTCTCGTGTTTTTGCTTTGTAACAACAATAGTAAACTCTAGCCACAAGCAGACTGTCTAATAGCCCTTTCTTGTCTTCTTAAGTTAGTAAACTATCGGTTTGAGACCCATACAGCAGCTAGCATTCCAACGGTGCTATCCTTTAGCCCCTGTAGCTATGCTAGGGTGGTGCCATACCTATAAGCGATCCTCAAAGTAGGAACCGAAGGCCCAGTTACCAAATCTCTGTGAATTTAAGAGCTCCACACAAGCAAGGATACCTTTGAGACACTATCTGGGCTGGGCTTACTAAACGCACCCTTCCTCATAGCCTCTTTTTCCGAAACACCGTGAGGCACAGCCCCCGCCCAACTCCTCAGAAAATCACGATGTCGACTACTCGAGTAAAGAAACAGAGAGTTTGCGCATGGAGACCTAGGTGGCGGTTCGCAGGAAATAGACCTAGGTGCAAGAATGAGTTTGTGCAACAGGTGTAGGTTGCTTAGCGGCCGGGCGACAGTACGAGGTACATGTAGAATGAGTAGGCTAGTATCACATCGTCCTCAATTTTGCTCCCTGCCCAAATCCGGATCTTCGGCCACGCCAGTTGGGTATTCGAGTTTGGCGAGGGTACGAATTTGAGGATGACATCATAGTACCCCGCTGATGGAGGAAATATCTCCCTAGGTTCCGCCACAATATTTGAAAACATCTACTCGTAAATAGTCGAAGTGTATTGTGTCGTTGCTGATTCATCGCCCTGCGGCAATCAAATTTCTTCAGGTCTGAAAAGCCCTATTTTACTCTTCTCCCAGGTCTTGCCATCCACCTAGGTGCCCGAGACTATTAGGTTAACTGAAAATAACCTGTTTTCCCACCACCTAGGTTTCCTTGCGCAAACTCTCTGTTGCACCAACGCTTTTTGGAAAGCTGGGAATAGGTCGCGTAGGGATTCCAGATATACAAGTAGGTAGGACGACAGTAGTTTGCGCTTTTGGAGCCCCCACGCCATAATCGGGTAATTGTCACAGAATGTCTTAATTCACTGTTTCTATTGGCGGGGTAAAGGTGGCACCTACACCCTTTTCTTAGGAGAGGCCTCGGTACGGTACTTGTAGTGTGTGCGTGCGGCCAGGCATTGTTTCCATGCTTTGATCCGGAGGAGATCACGAAAAAGAAGAGTCCAAGTGCAATAGATGAAATGGGGAGGCAACGGATTGATCAAAAGAGATCGCACTCGTAAAGTTCACCTTGTTTTGCTCCTGCCTTTAGTGGGATTCCGGAGTGTGTAAGATATACTCGTCCTAGGCAAGAAGGACCCGGAAACAGGGATTAAAGAAATATATGGCAAAGCATCTGTGCGTGTCTGAGCGCCCATAAAAAACTGACTATCCTGTTTCCGGGTACTTCTTGCCCAGGACAAGTAGAGAGATGCTGCGGGTAGGGCGGTGTACTTTAGGGGTCGAGCAAACAGAGATCACAAGAATAAAAACACCGGACATAGGGATGAAGTGACTCGCTCTAGTGGGGGCTGTTGGGGGCACAGATCACTCACGTCCTCTGGAGAGCACCCGCCATACGGCATACCCCGCATTCGTACCTCCGGGCCAAGAATTGGTTACCTTTTGGGAAAGGGACTACGGCCCATAGAGGGCAAACTGCTGCGAATTCTTGGCTCGGAGACACGAGTAGCCGTAGTAGTGCAGAACTTCTCCACATTCCACTAAATGTTGACCGGTAGTATAAGTTCAAGTCCGATACTAGAGGGGGGGGTGTGCTGTGTTTTCGGTCACTTGAGAGTAACTTAGTCAATACTCCCCCCATACGTAAGAACTCGAATAATTGGACCACGTGCTAGGACTTTGGAGTTGCCTCTCCTAGTAAGGCCCAGCGTTCTTTTCTTTTTTATTTCCTTCGGGGATATGGGTTACAACCTCTCGTTGCGTTAAGTTAGAATTTATGCTATTACACTAGTCAGCATTTAGTGGGATGTAGGGGCATTTGGTACTTTCACTACTGTATGGGGTATTCGATCGGTGAAAGCCCAGATCGACAGTATCAGATAATACCTAGGAGAGTGAATCATTGATCCTCACTCGGCTGCTTGGCCGGGCCTGTTAGAAGTATTACTTCAATCTGACGGAAGTATGTTCGGTTCGGGGCAGTGGACTTGTCGGAGATCGTGCCCAACGAACCGAAATCCGAAGGTAAAGTAATAAGCAAGATATATGGGAAAGTACAAATGAAGGAAAGAGAGTTTCTTAATTGCATTATCTACAGATGCGCGTGAGACCCTCCTACTTGCAACAATCAGTAGCATCATTATAGATCAAACTCTGGTCATTTCCCACATCCTGATGTCCCAAGTGGTGCGGCAGATGGCCGGAAATATCGGTGCCTTCCGTCATCGGAGTAATACTTCCGACAGGACTCATATGGATACGTATAGGCAACCTTCTATGGGCATAAGAGGGATAGCTCTAGGCCATGTAGCGAGTGAAGGATGTGAGGAAATAGCAATCTTTACTACCAATTTGTACCTTCATATGTCTTCCTATATTCCCCGGTCTTTAATTTCTCCCCGGTTTCTCACCTCACCCACCTGACCTCCAGCATTAGTGATAGAAAGTAGTTGCTACAAATGCCTCATAATAAAAGTGGAGCAAGTGGAAAAGAAAAATGCAAATACTATAATTCCTCCGGACAGTAGAAATCCACCCAAATTTTGAAAGCGATAGCTGAAAAATGGTTCATGTCATATCAAAAAGGCATCCCAAACTACAACCTATTCTCGCTATAAAACGAGTGGTTGTATATTCTCGTGTAGATTATCGAGAGAGAATGCTGGGTAAAGGAGCCCCACACCCAGGACAAGCATTCGAATGAAGTGAAATTTTGTGAAAGGGCAAGACAAACACACTCTCTTAAAGAGAAAAAATCTTGATGAGTGATAATGTATGAGTTAGTTCAACTTAAGGGCCTGTTTGGCAAAAATGGGACCCCTCCATTGGGCGACCGTTTCTGCTGTGAAAATGACCTTTCCATCTTGAAAGAGAGGGAAAAGGGCCATTGGTATGGGGAAACGGAACAGAACCGTTGTATCCAAACAAGTCCTATGAGGTTATAGAATTAAAATAAAAAAATGAGCTGCTTAGCCCCCACGAACATAGCTCTCCTTTTTTCAAGAGAGAGAGAGAGAGAGAACATAATTATAAGCCAATAATCTATTTGATAAATTAGAGCAGCGCATCTTGATGGGAATATCGATTTCTAGGCAGTAATGGGTAAAGTTATTCCGTAAGGGGTAGCGAGCTTCAGATATTGGGTAAAAAGGAAAGAGACATTCAGGATGACCGGGAACCTAACAAAATGGAATCAAAAAGGGTTAGCACTGTAGACAATCCTATATAAGTAAGCATCTATGGAAAAGGGTATGACTAAAAGATACCATGGGCATGATGGAAATGCCTCCCTTATGAGGAGTGCCCTTTTTTATTCTTATGTCGAACAGCTGGTTCAGCTCTGGAAAGCTTTTTTTTGGTTCATATAGCGAGTTGAATGTTGCTTGATGAAGACTCGCCACCCCAGAAGCGGTAGATACGCTTCTTTTTCTTGTGATGGGGACATGATATTGCCAGAGTCCTAATCCCACTAGTTAGCGTGCCCAAACTCACTCCTTACGGGACCATGTTTATTCACCCAAAATGAAGAGATACTTGAGCACGGCCGTTAGCTTTTATACATTTTTAGTGGAGTATTAGCTTGGAAACTTAATAATTGACATATCTTGTGACCAAGAGAGTACGGGCGACTAGCTGAGCTGTCATCTGAGCATGTGTTAAATGTATGATAATATCGTCCCCCGTTCTCTAATTAAAACTATTGAAGCGGTAAAGATTAATGGAGGTCAGGTTTAGGTTAAGGCTAATGGGTATGCTGTCAGCCAAGGTTCTCATGTGCATGCAGCCGCAGCCATAGCTCTAGATTACTATAGTAAGGATTAGTTGGTAGGTGGGGGTATATAAAGGCGCTGTATCCACACACTACCACCGCCCTACGAGTGTGGGGGACTTAAAGCTCGAATAAAGCACTAACTAGCAAACTTTAACAACCTAGGTAAAGAGCACTGGATGAAGGATTTGTATGGGAGGGCCCAGGCTAGTTTTGGTGACTAGAGGGCTAATAACTCAGAATCTCAGATAGCCTGAGCTATGATAAGTAGCCCTTTGGGCGAGAGTCAGATTTTATTATCATAGCTGTTTACGAGTGGGCAATCACCCGACCTGTCACAAGTTTTTTACACAGCTAACAAGATCTAGCATTTACCCCAAGAGGCTATTCTACCCACTCTTTCTGAGCCCGTAACCCTTTGGTCTCCAAAGTTGGAGTTGGAGGCTAAAGGGGGGCTGGGTGAACCCGAATAGGGTAAACAAGTGGGATGCAGGTGACCAAAAGTACAACAAAAGTGCGATCAGCCAACCCCAATAGCTCAGGATAGATGGGTCACATCATGGGTGTGGTGGGCCTGGAGAATACGGAGGACCAAAAGGATAACAATAGCCAAAAGCACCACTAGGACACAAATCAGCAAACTGTGATGTCCACGGTCAGGCCATGGTTGAGTTTTACTCGAATAGATCACCCTCAATCTCCTGGATTATAGGGCCCCTCGATAGAGACGTGATCGAGCAGTACCCTCATGATCTGGTCGACTTACCGGATTAGGGGTACTGCTTGATTATGGCCAATCACTATACTAATCTTCATTAGTAATCAGGTGATTCGATAAACTGGTACAAAGGAAGTCTACCCCATACACTAGCTGACAGCTCTTTTAACTAGAATCTACACTGTTAGTTCTTCAACAAACTCGCCCCTGAAGTCTGATGACCGACTTCAGTACACTGTCCCAACCCCTTAATTGAAACTCAGTGCAGCGTTCCTTCGGAGCAGACATTCTTAGTTGCCGGTGATATCCTTACCAAGAGAAGAAACAGTCTTAAGGAAACTACCTCTCGTCCCCTCACGCCTACCAAGACATGCCTTGGAATAGCAAAATATGGGATGGAGGAACCCAAAGTGGAGTTGCTGGGGGAGGGGTTTAATATATTTATTCTTATACAAATGGAGAGATCACGGGTCCAGGCTGGTGGCAACCAAACGGCGTTACAATCCCTTAATAAGCCAACTCAACCAGCCTATCCCGCAGTACAGGAGAGAGACTATGAGGCACATGATGAAAGTTCAGTGGAGGAGAGAAGGGGGTATTAGGGGACTTGGGGTAATATTGTTTTGTGAAATAGACCTAGCTAGCTAAATATGGATGACCAAATGTTCTGGAAACAGGTTCACAACCCTTGCACCATATGTTTACACTTTATATTAATTACTTTGGGTAAGTAGCTCGCACACTTGCTCTCCTTGCTCCTACACCTGTAACGCACCTTATTGTACATAGCCAACCCATTTAAAACAAGATAGGCCCTCAACAATCACTACGAGCCTGAGGCGACACACCTTACCAAGCGGGTGGACTCTCTAGTTCCCGGATGCGAGAATACTGGCGAAAAGGGGATCAAGAGATATGATAATCTCGTTGTGCATTTATGGAATAAGTATGGGATATAATATGCCGGTAGATGGTACGGGGAGCAGGTTGCTGACCAGTAGAGGCATCAGATGACATCCAATTGAGAATCGCACCACGTGATACAGTTCTAGGTAGTTTTGGGGTTTTAATAGTTTCGATGTGATACAATTCTAAATTGCACATGTGTCTTACGTTCCTGAGTATTGTGTTTAAGTTGTTGTTTTGAATTGATTTGAATATATCCACAATGTCTCCTATTCTTTCACCTGCCTTCGTTTATGTGAGCCAGTTATTCTGCTGTCCCCAGAGGATAAAAAGGAAGTAAAACTAGGAGCAAAGTTCAACTAGTGATACCTCACAGTATCTGACTAATAGGTGTAATAAAACTAGAGGGCCTTGTTTCTTTCCCCATCTTAGGGGCCTCACCTGGGGCTTCATTAATCTTCCCATTAGTCCCGAGCCTCCTGATATCATACTGATGTCTGCTCTTGTTTGTCTTAACGTCACAGTCCTATCCCAGTCTAAGTCTTGTTTCGGGTACAAGTAGACTCACGTATTTTATGCAGCTATCCGAGTCCCTGCTTCTATACAACCATTCCCGCGACGTTGCAAGATACTGTATCTGTACGGAAAAGAAGTTATCGCCCTCAGCAACAAAAAAAAAAAAACATACAAAAATCTAAGGCCCATTGCGCCATGGCCAAGGGGCATTTAGCAAGCCAACTTTTGTAAGATAATACCTTAGGAATGCAGTTTGTAGGGGTCTCTAAACAGCATTTTGTAAGGCACACCTAGCTGTAGTTTGTAAGGCATGGGTTGCCAAACACCTGAAGGGGTTTTGTAAGATAAAATACTAATCTGTGGCTATCCGGAATCAGACCTTAATCAGAGTACAGAAAATATCACAAAGATGGCCCAAAGAGCCTTGATATTTGCAAGTCGCTGGCGTTTTTGAGAATTTCTTAAACCTTACCTTACTGTGTTTCCAAACTACATTTTTTATAAGGCTTGCAAACGCTACCTCTCAGACAATGCACTCCCAAGTGGCACTAACCTTACATCTGTTGTTGCCAAACAACCCCTTAGTCCGCGCGCAAGCAAGCCAAGACACTGTTGTCGGTGGTTCGGGGGGGAGAGGGAGCCTATCTAATACTTGGCGCAGTGGCTGGAGCAAACAAGGATAGCTCTTCGGATCGCTGTAGTTTACCCAGATTCACATCACCAGAGTGGCAGCCGTTTCCATTACTATGCGGACGAGAATTATCTGCTTTTGGACACTTGTTGCCAAATATTTAGTCTCTTATTACGTAGGAAGTAAGGATCCTTTGACTACCTAAGTGCTCGTAGCGTGTTCTAAATATGGCGTTATCTAATCAAGTTTCCCTTAAACTGGAAAGAGGAGGGAGACGAGAGGTGAGGCTTGGTGGAGGTTTATAGGTACTCTTGGCCACGATACAGTGCATAGATGCTCTATGGTAACTTTAGATTCCAAGTTCACTTATTCTAGGAATCTCTTATAAAGTCCAGCCTGTATAAGAGACCTTCCGTACAAGCCTGACTCTGGGGCGATGAGAAATATTCCTCAGTGGGATTCCAGTACAGCCTACCTCACAATCCTGCACTCGTGTCTGAATTTTTCCCACTTGTTGAAAATGGAAGAAATGATCCGAAGGAAGGTTTCACAGAGCGAAATTGATGGAGGAGGCGAGCGGAATTGTCTGTAACGGGCACGGTGTGCACAGTATAGAGAAAAAGTCTATGAAATTTATTACAAGAACAAAGGAGATTATATCCCAATAGCTATAGTATCACTAAAAGGAAGGTTAGGAGGATTTAAAGTTGACCTTTATTCTCCTCCTCAAATAGCATTCCCATGATAACCCTCGTATCTCAGCAACTCATCACCTTTCCTAGCCCAGATATGGAATCCGCAATCCAACCACCATTCCTGGAATACCAATCATTCCGAGTCCGCCACCAGCTCCACAAGATGCACAACACATTCAAGTTCAAGTGAAGATATTTCCAACACTACTATATCGTAGCAAAACACCCCCGGACGGATATCATGAAAGCTCTGTAAAGAGACGTGGAGGCAACGAGAAACGTTAAGGTGTCTTTACTAGCAAACGGGACTGAGCTGCTGATATGAGCCAAAACACTAGCGTCACCTTAAGGCAGTGGCAGCGCTTAGTTAACGTCCTAATCCGATATATTTCCCTGTACGATAGGACGGAGAGGGTGAAAAATAGAGATCCAAGGACCGGCGAGGCTCTATAGTACAGCCACGGCTGAGACACAGAGGGGTTAACCAGTGAAATGGATAGTCAACGAATTTTGGCGAATTTTTTAGCTCAGTCATTGTGGGGCCGGCCTTCTCTCTCTAGTGTCAGAGGATATCTAATGAGAGGTCCAGCGGTAGAGTGGGCAGACTAGAATCGGGTTCGCTATGGGAAAGGTATGATCATAAAATTCGTTCTCTTGTTCGGCGTTCTCCAAAACTAGTTGGTCAAAACATGAGTATATATGAAATATAGTGAAATCATCCTGATCGTTCCATCGCTTCCCACACTTGTCTATTTTTCTCCATGCATGTCCCTATTCCCCAAGTTCGTTCATCCTACTTCTAGGAAGCGAATTCTAGATCCACACTGGGTACAGCGACTTTAATGACATTTGGGAAACGATTTTCTGGTTCCCATAGTGAATTGAGTGTCACTTTATCACGCTCCGATCCCCTCCTAGAAGAGTCTCTAATTTTTCTGGACTCTATGTTGGAAAGTGCTGCTGTGGGCTACGACGAGAGAAGAAGCACATCACGATATCCTGAGTCTCTAACATGCGCTGGCTGGATTAGCAAGCCTGAGTAGAGCCAGTATTATTTATGTGTATGATGCGTAATCTTCTATCTTCATTCCCTTCATTTCCCCCTCATTTCCTAGCAAGTGCCTTGGCTTCTTGCTTTTGTTAGAAAACGAAAACCTATATCTAGCCTTGATAGATTCTCGAGAGGAAACCAACATTCTTACGTAGGTAGGTCTGCCCCTTCTCCCTGATAAGCTTTCTGAACTCTATCCCTTTCCCTCTAAGTGTTGCTTTTACTCTTTGCTCTTCACATCCCCTAATATCTGCTTCCCTGAGCTCATCCCTCTTCCCCCAACTTACTCTTCATCACAATACATCCCTCGTTAATCTCAAGCACTGCAGCCACAAGTGCCCCAGCAGACCAACAAGTGATATGAGGAACTTACAGCCCCCGAGTGCGACTAGCTCTTTTCCCCATCCTTGACCACCGATTAGTTGGGCAGCTGTTTGGGCTTTCTCACGTATGTGACGGGCTCAATCCCCAACAATTCACCAACCCCGTTTTCACATCAATGACTAGTGAACCGGTGGCGACGTTTTGCTCAACTCCATTTCTGGCGTAGCCCGGCACATTCAGTCCACACAGTGCAAGGGTAGCCGCTCCCCATTCACTGCGTGAAAGAAACCACCGCCTACTCACCAGGAAGGGATAGCTCCTCGCACCGCTTAAACCAAACTATCACTTAACCACACAACGCGTGAATGACCCAACCGCTCATGAAGCCCTTACTAGCAATTTCCAGATCTCGCCAAAGACATCTAGCTCTTGCCAAAGCAAATAAAGCACTTGTGCAACCGGGTTGCGGAGACCAACCCTCCCGCCTAGATCCCAAGTGACATCTCCCGTAGAAGAAATTTTCTAAAAACAAAATTCCAAGAACAATCTCAGGCGCTGCAATTCTCATATTATTATGAATGCGGTTTATTTATTAGAAGGTACTCTCTGTCCCTTCTAGTGCTTTATATCTCTATCTATCCCCCAGATAGACATTAGGGCATATACCACCCTTTACCCTCACCAGCAACAAAAGTGGTTCGCCGAGCATTTTTCAATGCTTGACTACATCCACCGTTCTCACCGGGGGGTTCGAACTCGTGCTGGTTATCGCTTCGGACGATTCGGGACCAGTTCCTTAGCCGTTAGACCATCGGAACTGGTCGAAAATAATCTCTCCCCTTCGAATTTTAAGCGTGATCTTCTGTAGACAGGAAATTTAAAACAGAATCATAATAACAATATCAAGCGCTGCAACTCTTATATTACTATTGCATGATCTCAGCATCAAATCTTGTTTACTTTTCCTCTTCTCTACTCATTTATTTTATCCCTTCATGCAGCGACAGACACAATATGTTTCATCTGGCTCCCACCATCACAAAACCCGATCAAGGGGATTTCGTATGTCCCTTAAAATAGGCTACCATCAATAATTGAAGCCGCTTGCAGCCAAGTGTATTGAACCCACATCAATGTTGACTCATATCCCAAAACATTCCCAAAGTCCGTGCAATCAGGATTAATCACTCGGAAGCCAACGGGTATGATATCTGCAGGGCCAGATGAACTGCGGAAGCTAGATTAGCCGCTTGCGAATACTAGCTTTCATCCAAATCTATTTTCTAAAGTCCCCTTACTGTACAGTATTCAATTCCGAGAAGCTTGACCCTCCCTCCTCTTCTCTCTTCCAACCCCTGGAGCTGGAAACACCACGTATCTCTCAAGCTCCAAACTTTCACACCCCACACCCAAAAACAACCTTTGTGCCTTTCTCACTTATACAGAGAGATTACAGCAGCGCATACCCAAACCAGTAACAACCAAAGAGGCGTTACAAAAAATGTATGGCCAGAGCATAACCCAGTCAAGGGAAAGGTGAAGGGGAAAAAAGGGCGAACTGCCATAAACCAAACTAAGCTATGGCCTACTCAAAAGCTCAAGGGTCAAGAAGACACGACCAACCAGTGCTCCACCTAGCCAGGTTGAAGACAGGGTGACACATATCCCCCTTGAAGTATACAACCTTCAATTATGTAGAAAGCCTTAACAGCCCCCTGCTTCCCAAGAGCCAGGCAAACCCACAGCGCAAGCTAACCATTGCGGGTTCAAATTTGGGACACGCTCTATATCGACGGTATAGAAAATTTTGTCCCCAAAAGCCCTTTTAAACCCTCAACGCAACGAGGGAAGTATTCAAAGCTTTAGCGCAGAAGCCGTGGCGAAGACAGTATGGTGGCCTTGGCCAAGGTACATCGGCGCTACGAAAGTAATGGGTCTCCCAGTCCTCTATTTCCAGCCCCATCGGCCAGTGTGGTTTCATCGGTTGAAATAATCTGTTTCCCGGGGCGGTATAGTACAGCACCCCTGTCTGTTACCGCGAGTGCGGCTCACAGACCCTCACTCGCCCCAAGCCTCCGACCGTGTTACTAGATATTTCATCCACCAGAGCACACAGAGCATCTTGAGCGGGGCGCAAAACCCTTTATTCAGAAAAGTTGCCTCCATGAGATAACTAATAGACTCGACGTCGAATCCCCAATCATGGGCCCTTAATGGACCTATTATGGGCCATTCCCTAGACAAGGCCAACCCTCCGTTCCTCCCAGATAACGGCTAAGTTACAATTCTTTCCTCATGGCACAGCACCCGAAGAAACAGGCATATACAGTGCGCTGGATAACCAAAGGTGCTACCCGAACTGTAACGAGGCCCCAATTTTCAGATAGCTATTCAGGCATAACAGCTTATCTTCCGCAGTCGAGTCCATTGATCACCTGAAACTCCCGCTGGCTTAACTACCTAAACCTCAGGCAATCAAGTTATTTCCTCCTTCGGGTGAAGGCTCCAAATACCGTAATGCCGTTTGCAGTTCACATTTGATCTTCATTCACCGCAAACAGTACTTTCCCCGGTTTCCGTATTACCACAGGGACACGAGTCGATGGAAGGGGAATACCTTAGGAAAACAATTCCCTTAAAACCGAAGTTAAGCGGATACTTTCAGACCCACCGTCAGAGCGCCCATGTCTTCTCGCCCAAGACCTACTAGCAGCAGACAAGAAGTATTTGATAGCCAGGATTCACAAAATATAAAAAAATTTGTGCCTATCTGACCCCTACCTGACCCCCTGATATCGGATATCCCCCGCCCGCTACGAGTAACGACGCGACAAACAGGGGCCTCACTCAAAGAATTCCAGACCTTTCCTTTTCTTCTAAGTGGCTTCGGGAGGTTTGGGCATCTGTGCCCCGTTATTTCCACACAAGTGCATTTCCTTTGGAGGCTTGCAGCACATTTTTACTGCAAGAACGCCCATAAATCAAAAAAGGTCTTTAACTTGTCCTCATGCAGATCCTCCTGAGGTATGGGACAGGTTTCCCCAGTTCGGGTATGAATTCCAGATACTCGATGATCTATTGTCATTGGTGAGGTTTTCGATCTCAAGTTCTACTGATCACGGACTAATGCCAATTAGCATGATTCCAGGACCCCCAGGCAGCCGAATGCTAGGTAAGACAACTCTTTGATCATAGTAGTTCATACAATATGTGGAAACCCAGGCTCTTGTAATACGGTGCCCAAGGTCCGCAGTGTGTCCCTTCGGGAACAAGATAAACGAAAGACCTCATAACTCACGAGTGAGATACAATGATGGTGTTGTCCGATTAACATACCTTTGTCTCTGGAGCCAAGTTCTTGAAACCTCCCAATTTGAGAAAGTTCCACCAACCTATCCCCTGATAGTGTAGCCTCACTATCTAACCAACCTTATGATATATCAGTTACTCTGTTTCCACAAATCAAGCATCCTAATATTAGGGGCCACATGACAACACCTACTTCATTCTCTTATTCATGCCCTTACGCCAACCAGAACAGCTCCTCGGAACTCCCTATCGGATTCCCTCTAAAACAGCACCCACGAAAAAAAGATTAGTCGAAATTCTTAGGACCCACATCCCGCAGCAAAATGACTCGTATCCTACAGCCAACTATCCCCAGCACCTCATATACCGATGGCGTACGAATACCAGTTCTGTTCTCAACTCCAAGTGTTGCACCAATCCCACTGAATAAACACCCATCCTGTCCCCGCATCTGGAGAGAAACCTTCTTTTCAGCTCGTGTGGATGTTCGATCGTTGCTCTCTGTCCTCCTGTAGGCCGATCGTCTTATTTGCATGAGCCCCATACTATCCTACCACTCGCTACATTAGAGTGGCTGGAGCAGCAAGGTAAATCCCAGAAACTAGGGATCCCCCACCTCCCTCATGGGCCCACCCGCGTCCGGACACATCTGTAGTAATATCCTGCCGCATCAGCGGCCCACACTCTAACACCGCCTGGTGTGGATGGCCCATAAATCTACCCTAAATAGTGGGCTAAAAGTGATGGGGGAGGTTGTCAAAAATTCACTAGGGAAGGAAAAAATAAACTTGATTTAGAAGCTAGCAGTATAGTAGTACAAGTCACAGGAGTGGCAGGATTTGAGGCGACGATATTTTACTCGTGCATGATACAGGCGAAAAGGGCTAAGCCCCCACCACCTGCAGGGCGGAACGGCCCGCCAGATCGCTCTCTCAGCCGTAGGCGTCCTTACGGAAGCGTATTACTACACGAAAATCATGAAGAGTACGAGTGCAACTAACAGGTAAGAAATACCCGAACACAAGGATTAGAGAAATGTATGGCTGATTATCTGTGCATACCTGAGGGCCCAAACTAAATTGGTATAATATTGGTACTCGAATGCTCGGATACATCTTACCTATTCCCTGCACTATACCAGTACTCGAGTACATACCAGAGAGGGAAAATGTGTCCCGCACCAAGTTAGGGGTGAGCTACAGCGAAGGCTCGAATACCAGTACAGTACTGTGCGGCGAGTACTGTTCATAGGGATTGGAGGAATATATGCCAATCATCCGTGCATACGTAAATCCGCCCGGACCCCCAAACAAAATCATACCCCCAAATGTCCAGGTACCCTTTCCTTCCCCTCCTCCGAATAATAATAACACTTTTTCAACATCAGGATTCCCACGCTAACAAGCGCCCACCCTGTCTACTCGAGTAGAAGCCATTGCCAAAACACCCACATAAGCCGCCAAAACCTCAGAACCTCAGTCACAAAACTACAATTTCCACGCTTCCCCGAGGGTGGCCGGAGCAATACAAAAAACAACCTAATATCCCCGCCCCTAAAACCCTTAATCGGAGCCGTAGGTACCAGCCCCCTCGGCCTCCCCGGCTCTCATGTTCGGGTACCCCTTTCCTTGGGCGAGTAGATATGATAAAAATGACATAGGGCGCTGCAATCACTCTGGATTAGGCGATCAGAAAACAGCCCAAACTTAGCCCCCAATCGTGACAAAATCAAGAGATACATGAGGTGCATTGTAACTTCCTACCGGTAGCACAGTTGTCCTCCACTGTATTCTATCATAGCACAGTGCTCGGGGTGGTTAATCTGTCCCGAACACCAAGGAAGGCTGCTCTGCGGACTAGTCAAATTCGTAACAGCAGCAAAGGGACTCATAAAGCGCTTACATTATTCGCGATTCGAGAAAGCCCCGAGAATGTGACCAAAACCGGAGAAAAAAAGATTCCTTAAGGTCTTAGACTTGCATCCGCCTAGTTCGGAACCTAATCTAGTAGCGGTCCGTGTGGTGTTCGTCGATTTTCTCAACACGATAAGTCCTTGGCCAATGCGTCATCAGAGACAGAGCATTACCCAAAGGATGAGCTTTATTTCTTTTTTTTTTCTTTTCTTTTTTTCTTTTCTCCTTTTTTAGTTGCCGGTTATCTAAGACTCTACGGAATCTTCCTCTTTTTTTTAAATCTGCTCAGGTGATCAAGACTTTCTGAAATCATACCGTAACAGAAGTTGGAATATATTGCTAGTATGATCTATTAAAAATACCTTGTCAATTTAGCCCGCCAAACCCCACCTCTACCGGTAATGGCTAAGCGAGAGATCCTTTCTAGAACTTTTTAGTGGAGGGGCCTCCTGACTCGATCTAGCGCTCTACTCACTCGAGATCACTCGAGAGTGAAAATAGTAAAGCAGCGAGATGAAAGGAGGTCACCCAAAACCACCGCATTCATCGATTATTACGCACACGCAAGCCGAACACCAGCATCCCGTACATTTCTTACGTACGGGGAAAAGACAGGATGCTAATCCAAGCCCCTATCAAGTTACGAGATCACCCTACGCCTATTGGGCACTGAGAGTGTGGTGGATTAACCTTGAGCAGACATGAAGGTTCTGAATCGCGCAGCGAGCATCGGAGTATCGAAGGAGCGATCGAGGAATTTCCAACTCCGTAGGGTCTCTCCTCGCCCGCCCCCCTCCAACGCCTCATAGCACCAAATTTATTGACGACCTTTGAGGGGTATCAGCTATGGCGATATTCTTGGCGAGGGTAAGTGAGACCAGTCAGGTCCCTTGTCTAGGCATAATCCATACCCCGGTATGGGTCCAAAACTCTATTTTGTGGTCGGAGAGGAATATAGCTGTGCGGTTAGAGATCCACTTTGCGGGCTGACCGGTATCATGATTTGCGGCAAGTATTATAACTTCATATGCAGTAATCCTGGCAGGGCACAGTACAAGTACACGTACAGTAAAGCTCATCGGAATCCCTATTTGCGACTTTCTAAAAATGTCGAAAGAATCATTCCTCAGATACGTTAGCTGTGCCGGTATTCCAATAGATATCTCTTACCATCTGATATCCCGATCGATACCAAATTCATCTACCCGTTGAAGGCCCGGTTATAAACTTGACTGTCTGACAAGAGCCCAAACTCCCAAGCAGACGGCGCCAATATCCAAGAGAGTGAGACATTTGCAAAGCGGACTAGTACAAGTACGAGAAGCAAAGGCAGCCTTAGTTGGCCTCAAAGAAGTGGTGTCTAACTTCTTAGGTCGGAGGATGAAGGACCGATCCCCGTTTGGCCCCCGTCAATTCGCTCGCCATTTCAGGCTAGCTTTCATCTGCAGCATTATGATGTTATAACAGGGTCTTGTCCAACCGTCTACCCACATTTGAATCTTAACCTAGTGACAGTCTCACAAACACCCACTCGTTCATTCACTTTGTCAACATTCCAAGGAATTGGTTCGGCTCCTACTTGTAAGTTCATAGTCACAGTACTGCCAATACCATCGCATATAATACCGTATCACATCTACAACTAATTAATTACTCTTCCAAGGTGGAAGTTTTCCTAGAAATTTAGCGCGCGTTCACGTGTCTCGCCTAATTTTGATAGATTCGTAGGAGGTAGACAACCAACCCTCCAGGGGTATTCAATGTCGATTCGGAATACCGGTAGCCCACATGCCGATCTTAGCAGTGTGCAAGCTAGTGCACTGTAGTATACCGGTATTGAAGTAACTCGGAAAGGAGGAAGAAGAATTCGGGGCGGTCAGCAGACCCAAAGGCGAGGGGGGGGGAAGTAAACAAATGACCAGCGAGGTCAATTTCATAACACTGCAAGTATGGCAAATTCTTATAAACTGTCTATGGGCATCGTCATCATGCATAGTGACTAGAGGGAGAGGGGAGAGGGGAGAAAGGTGAAGATCGAGGATAGGATAGCAGAAAAGAAGTGAAGAAAAAAGAAAAGAAAAGAGCCAAGACCAACAAACCGATATCAAGATCGCGTAAGGAAACCCGCCAAACTCATCTCGTAATTTGAGTACGGTACTAACACAACCCGAGAACATGTCACCAACACTAGCTCCCACACATCGGTTTGGGGGCCATTGGGATGGCAGACACAATTTTGGACCTTTCTTCCTTCTCTTCCTTCCCCTTCCCCCCCTGTATATCAAACAGTACGGTAGCACAATCAAGGCATTCAGCCCCGATCTCGGAAAACGTTTATGCAAGTTCTCCGAGCCGAAACACTTCGGTCTATTTAACACCCTCGTGAGCACGAGACTCACAGATCAACTATAGTAGAAACTCTGCACCCGAAAAACGCTTTTCAACCCCGGGGCTGGATGCCTCTAATATTGGCCGTATATAGGAATAGCATGGGCTCAAGTTTCCATTAAGGGGATGCAAAGGGACGATCACCGACACGCTTTTCCCCCCCTTGCTTTACTAAGGAAAAAAATCTGAATGGCGCGGGGGAAGCCCCTCTTCATTATTGTTGTCATTATTTAATCGAAAGCAAGACTATTACAAACCCGTGAATCACCAGGGTAGAGCTCCCTAGCAGCCGTAGACACCGTACACCAGTATAAGTTGTGACCTTCAGTTTGTAGGGAAAGTTCAGTAACATCACGACCAATCACTCGATCCAAGTTCGATCCCCCCTAGAAGCTGCTTTGAGCAAGCTAGCCGGTCTTTGGTTAGTTTTAGGGCGCTTTAATGCGGAGTAGCGAAAATTGAGCTATTTTTGGGCGAATTTCAAACTGCGCTGGGCGATTACTCGTAATGTCCTGACGTTTGTGAACACAACTGCTATTGCATAACGCCAAAATTCAGCTTTTTTGCGCGGATCTTGGCATCATGCAATAGTGGTCGTGTTCACAAACGTCAGGACATTACGAGTAGGCGTTTAATGTACTTTCCCCCCACCCCTTCCACACTTCCCCTACTTCTCCTGCTTCTTGTCGTCTGCATAGGGACAAGAAGCTTGGAGAGGGGAGGGAGGGGAGGGAAGGGAGGGAAGGACCCATATACCCCGGTCAGGTTTAATAGTCTGATGCACTCCAGGGTTGACACGACCTCCGTATCTATTATACCGCACCCGAAGCGGTGGTTAGCTGGCCAATTGTTTGGTGGGGTGGCTCATTATGATATCCGGGATTTAGAAAGGCGGGACACGGGAAACCAGGCCTGGGAAGGGAGGAGAGGAACGAAGAATCAATAGCAATGGATAGGGTTGGTAAACTAATTCGGCCGAGTATTCGGGCTATCGTACTCAATCGGCCGAGTAAGAGACATCTAGGCATAGCCTTTTTCTAGAGGAAGGCGAGAAGGTAGGAGCCGTCATGGGCTTGCAGGCCAAAGCGTATCGCCAAATCGGATTTATTATCGCTTTATGATACTACGGTATGCGTAGGGCTACATGGTTCCCGTCCTGTCTACCCGTAAAAACTCAAATAATAGAACCGTGTGCTATGTAGTCGAGAATTACCCACTTGAGAAAAGGTGAGAAAAACACAGCAAAAACAGAGCTGCTCAGCCCGCCTGAGAGTCATAAAAAAACAAAATAAAAAACACCAGACCTTACCAGAGGAGGCAACTCCAACGACATTCCGTAAAAACTCGGCCATAACGAACTCGCCTGGGCCGGTCGTGCAGCGAAATCAGACCCCCTGATTGATGGAGAGCTCACAAACAGGGCCAAATAACATAAGCAAGCCTCTTTGGACGCCCTCCCGGGCCATTCAAAGCACTGAAAACTGCTGCACGACCAGCCCAGGCGAGTTCGTTATGACTGAGTTTCTACGGTAGCACACGGGAGTTTTTATGAGGTATATGATATACTAATGCTCAAGAAGCAAGGCTTTAAGACTATATTGACAGTGGTAGAAGCATTATCTACTAACTTAGAGCTCTACTCAATATTAGCGTCCATTATAAAGCCCCAATTTCTGAGCAGCCCGGGCACCAAGAGCCAGCCAAGAGCCAGTTACTTACTAACCGCAAGTTTTTTTTTTAAAATAAAAAAAAAAATCATCCAAATTGTTCCAATTAAATTTTGAACGATTTTTTTCTTTCCTTCCCAGTCAAGCCAATTAACTGAGGCTACCCTCGCCCGGTTCTATCATAAGAACCTAACGTCCCTGACCGGGAAGCTAGCTGGCCACGACCGGGAGGGAAGTTGGCCGCCATTTACACAGCAAAATACAAACTTTGACCAGAGCATAATTATTATCTCAGTTGACAATAATATCTTTAAAAAAATAAGATTGAAAAATTAAATCGAGAGCATAATATCAAGTAACAAGCCCAGAATAATAATAACTCTATAACTAAATAATTGCAGCTCAACTAGGAAGAGAAGGTTATTGGTCCTACTTGATTGTCTCATGCATACAAATCTTGTGCCAATACTTGCTCAATTTGGTGGCACCTATATATAAAACAGGTTCTAAGAGAGGAAGGCTTCATATTCTGACTTTCCAAGGGCTACTTAAACTATAGCACTAGGAGTCAGGTATGATAGATAGTAAATGTTTATCCAGAAATAAGCTCCCTACTACAAAAGTAGCAGACAGACACACACAGCAAAGTCTACTCCGAGACTGAACTATCATACTAAACTTACAGCTTTACTGCTTACTTAAGATACAGATTCTCAAGATATAATACAAGAGGACATCCTGCCTGTCAGATATTCATCACCTAAGGTATGATACTGAGGTTTTCAAGAAATGGGAGATTTTGTATTCTCTTTCAGATGTATCTACCTGCACCACCTAAACATAACTTGGTAGATCTAGAAACAAGCATTTTAGAATTTCTTTTTTTTCCTATGGATGAATTATTTGAAGCTCATTAAAGCTTCACCTATTTTATTTTTATTTCTGCCTCCTTCTCTCCTGATTGTGGAGGGAGTGGTTGAGAAATTGATTTTGCTGTATCATATCATAAGCCGGGATTTTTGGTGGTTGTAGGTGGCCGGCTTCCCCCGTCGTGGCCAGCTTCTACGATACGGTAGGTCAGGGACGTTAGGCCTATGCAAAGCCTACTCAATGTCCTACACTAACTGATGTACTAGTACAATGGCTAAATTGAATATATATATTCTTGTCTCCACCTCTACTGTACCAAACACGGATATATCTGTGTACAAGTACTTGCCAGTGTCTTAGCAATCGGAACCTTTGAGGCTATATCGTTAGATCTAGACTATACTCCTTCTAACAAACATACCAGTACTTAGCAACTCCTATCCTAATTGCAATTATTCGGAAATTTTTTTACCTCCTCTCCAAAGTCACCATATGGTGCAGACGAGTGTCTGAACGTCCCTATAATACGGACGGTAGTTAAACGTTGCGGCTTTCATAAGCACGCCCGAGTACAGTAGCATAAAATATTCAAAAGGATGTGCTGTACCGATACTTACTTACTTACCTACAGTACCGTAATTATCCGACAAGCCGACCACATGCCTACGGTACACCACCTCCCACCTTCCCTCCCCCTCCTTCACTCCCCTTCCCGCTCCCGCGGTCGGGTCGTACCCACGATATTCACATTAATCTCCCATACTGGTACCGGTATCATGTCAATCAGCCTACCTATCTACCTATCATAGCTAGGCATATCATACCGCATATCGTACCGTACTCGTGCTGCACAGTATGTACCGTACCACGGCACCACAATATCCTGACAGGATAGGACGTGCTTTTTCTTCCCGTGTCACCACCAGGAAAAAAAATCCGGGGACTTGATTTACTGGCCCATAGGATGGGCTACCGTGGTCCGCTGTGCAGCACTATATCATACGTGCTGTACTACTCCCCCTCTCGTACATCCAGGATTCAATTCAATTCAACAATCCCACCCGCCCAAGTACAGTACAGTACCACCGTACTACCAAAACCGCTTGATTCCCCTCGCAGCAACCACCACCGCCGCCATCACCACCACCACCATCGGCGATTATCCTGAGTTCCACCGGCGCTTTCAACCGCCGATATCCCGTCCGCCCCGCCCCTCCCTCCCTATGATGCATGCACAGCAAGGACGAACCGACAGTACTCTCACCGGGGGCCAACGTACAGTATTATACCTATGATCCCTATGATGCCTCCTTTAATACACAAATCAAACCAAAAAAAAAAAAAAGGATGAAGTCATGTACCCTACACCCTCCCGATCCGCGATTACCCGCTGCATCGCTGGGATCATGGAATATTCTAGAACCCAATCCAAACCACCCCTTCTCCGAAGCCTACCCGCGCAATACGACATCGGGCATGTTCCCGAACCATGAAAGAACGGTCTATCGGCCGGTCCATTGTGCTCTGCAAGCACTGGTAGAGTACTCGAGTACTCTCTCTACCCCGTGCTGGTCGGTCAGTTGGCGTACGGTGCGGTGCGGCACTCCATATCGCGGGCTAAATCCTACACACACACACACCACACGCACCCACCCATCTACGCACCGTGCACAAGGCGGGAGATGCGGACAGGATGGTTTTATAGGGTGCAGTTCTCGACGATCTCAAGATACCTCCGGCGGGTAATCTTATTTCCGTGTCAATCATGTTATGATCCACGTTCACCGTACTCGAGTACAAATACAACAGCGAGTGCAAAAAAAGAGGATTATCGAAGGGGAGCGCTTAGAGGGAGCGATCCAATGTGCGGCAGCTGTGATCTGCCGATCGTGACATCCAAAGTGCACCAGCTGTAGCAAAAAAAAACAAGCGTGTACTGTACTTGCGAAAAAAACCCCCACAAGGCCGGGAGATGCGGGGCAAGTGGCCTACACCGGTAGGTATCGCTAAGTTAAGCTATCTCACTTCGCACGTTATCTTGTCCTCCCCCTTTTTTTTTTTTCTCTCCCTCCGGTAGTTCCCCTCCACGTGGAAAACAAAATGGGAAATAACAACGTGTGCACATTTAAAATAAACAATTGATCTCTCGGCACCTATTCAATTTTCCCAATCTATCTATCAACCCTTGCACTAGACCAACTCCCGGGAATCGATACCAAAGTGAGAGCCTCCCCACCACCGCTGTCATGACAAATCACTCGCATGTTGTGCTCAGCGCCTACCCTTCCCGTGTGACAATCAATGAACGATCCCTACTAGATAAAAGAAAAAAAGAAAAAAAAAGCGAACCGATCAGAAGCAGGTGAGTAAATCCGGCGGTAGCCAAGCCCTTTTTTCTCTCTTCCGTCTCGCATCATCAAACCTGTCGCTCTTCCCTCCCCAACATCTTCACAATCCTCGTGTCGGCTAACCTGTTCCGCAGGATGCTGTTTAGCCGGCTGAAAAGTTCGCTTTTCGAGCCGGTTAGGGGTATCCTGCTATTAACTTTTACATGTAGCTCGAGGTTTTTCTTTAATTCCGACAGGTTCATATTTTCCAGTTTCCATGGGTCTTGGGCATATGAATCTGGTATGTCCATGGAATAATGTGACTCGCGGTCGTTGAGATAGGCAATGCAGTGGTTCGGAAGTGAGAGCAGTCGACAGTTACCCGGAAGCGCTCCTGTGACCAGTCGCCGTAACCCGGGCATCGAAATGTTTGTCCCCCTGAGATAGATTCTGGCAAGGTTGGGCAATGCAGCGAGTGGTACTCGGCAATCGTCATCCATACCCTGGTTGTGAGACAAGTTCAATTGAACCAAAGTCCTGTGATGACAAACAATGTGGTGGAGTGAATGCACCCCTAATCCCGTATTCGAAATATCAAGATCTACTAGAGATTTAAGTAACATGAGCAAACTCAAATCATTATTTAAAAGTTGTGTATTTCTCAGGGAAAGTGTAGTAAGGGCGGCAAATTGGTCCTGCCGGTAGAGACTCCGAAGTATGAGGGTGGGAGGCTTGTTTGGAACAAGAATTTCGGAGGGAGACGATGACGGGGTTGACAGATCGAGCAATCTAAGCTCAGATCCACGGAATGAATCGAGGAGCTCAGGAGACCAGCAGTCTGTAGTAGAAGATTTCAGTCGAGTTCAATGCCATACAAGGCGGGGTGACAACTTTTTTTGGTAACCAGATCTGCAACTCCTTGTGCGGCATCTTCCTCAACGAGTTCGAGGAGCTCACGAAAATCTTTCTGCGGTAACAACTCCTTCAAAGCCCGATAGACTGGGCCGCCAACGGCGAAGGACTCTTGCAACAGGGATGTCCCTTTATCAACTACCGAGCCTAAATGTATTCAGATCAGCCCAAAGAATTGGAAGGGCCCCGAAGACCGATAGGGGAGAAGCATGGAGCAAGGGCGCACCAGATTGCGGAACTGCAGTAGCATTGTCCTTCAAATTGCTCGTCTCCGCATTTTGCTTCAGTTTTGGCTTGTGTGGAAAAGATCGGTGGAGATCGGCAGAATGAATGTCACTTGAGCTAGGGTTGGGATTTTTTTCTTTTAAAGCCACACGTTTTCTCTCCGGTCCCTCAGAAGCAGTGACCGCAGCATCTGTTTGATCCCTCTTCCTTGAACATACAGCAGCAGTGGATGAGATAGTTGCATGAGCCCTTGTCCTTGGACGCACAGCGGCAGCAGCAGCGGAGACACCCCCCGGATACCCTTCTTCCGCGCCGACAGGAGAAGCGACTGGGCCGGCCTTTTCATGCCTTCTCATCTTCTTCTTCGGGGGGTGCATGTCTTCAGGATCAGATTTTTCTTCCGACAAGGTATAGCTGAGAGCCTCGGGTATGGTGCCCTCGTACAACTTAGCGTCCAAGGAAGATCCGGCGGGGTCCTCGTCCTTGTGTACCTTGAGTGCTGCAGACTTCCTGCGAGCCATGGTTTGATTTGGTGGGGAACCCAATGATAGTGATGACTAATACGAGAAGAAGCGAGAATTAGCCTTCGAGGGAGTGTCAGGAGTAGAACTGGTTTTTTTTTTTGAGGTATTCGAGTAGAGGGGTGTCTTTTAGCTAGTTCGTTAAAGTCCCCATGTTTGGATCGAAGGGGCAAGAGTAATGGGGTGGGGAAGTTGGGACAGCCACATGCCGACCCAGAAGTGCCGACGCGGACTGACATACCAGTATTATGGTTAAACCACAGCACCGTACTGTACCCGTTCAGCACGGTAAGGCAGGAAAAAAAGAAATCGAAAGTGCAAAAAGGAAAAGAAAAAAAAATCGAAATCGAAAAACCGAACAACAACAGGAGTGGGAAAAAGAACAGATCCCCAACGGCACAGTACTGTACCAGTGCTCGAGTACTCCACCAACTTACAGCAAGCTACCGATGCCGATAATGAGCAAAAAAAAAAAAAAGGGCCGACCGGGGTCTATCGGTAGCCTATAGAACCGTAGTGAGAATCATACTTGATGATAATCCAATAACAGGTGCCTATGACAATCAATGGTTTTTTCTCCACACGCTGATAGTTACAGATGCGCAATGCAGCACAGGTATTAGAAGCCTTCCCCCGCCTCAGGGTCACGCCGACCAGTACGATATCTGATCTAGAGATTGAACTTGAATTAGAACGAAGGATGAGCTCTGACCTCTGTGTGTGCGTGTGGATAAAGCAATGATAGAATCTGGGTAGATAGGGTATTGTGTGATAGAATAGAGTAAGTCGGGGACACAAAGAGAAGGGAATTCCGAATAGGGTAGAGATTGCTATGCCGGGGAGAGAGAAATAAAGGGAGGGGGGTTCTTTTCGGAGATAGGTACAGTACAAGTAGCACAGATGTCGCCGCTATGTCGGCGTTACTCCAGTACCTAGCAACCAGAGAACCCGCCAAGCCACTATAGAAGACTAAGCGAGAGAGCGGATGGGGGCTGAAAGAGGGGAGATTTTTCGACAGGGAAAGTTATCATCACACCTGCTACCAGTACCGGTACCGTATCATACAAGTGCTGGTAATATGTCAAACTGAAATACGAGCAGAAGGCTGGTAGACGTTCATGTGCTCGAGTGTTTGGACCCAAGGCATCAAACGGATGGATGAGGTGAGGACCAATAATTAGAAGGAATGATTGACAGTCGATGGAGGGGTGTTTATGGTCCCCCAGAGGAAGGGGGGGGGGCATCAATTCCAATTAACCCATACCGTGCATTACAGCATTATGCACTGTAACATCGATGCGTCTTCATTCTTCTTCCTTCTTTTTCTTCTTTTAACAGAAAGCCGCAAATTTCATGTCCAGTGTCAGTATCATACAACAATCATACGGCACTCGAATTGATCAGATTCTGATGGTGGGGTCATGCAGCCGCTTGATTAGCCACACACAGGGGGAACCGCATCAAAGGGTCCAGCAGCCGTTTACCGTGCCCTGTACGAGCAACCCACAGCACCCGAGCATAATGCGGGCATCAGGCAACCCAGATACTCACAGCCTTGGACTCGATGGTTGCTTGGGCGTAGCATATAGTGCTCCAGGGTAGAGTAGTATATGCATCAATAACTCGCTCCTTCCATCATTCCACCGTGGAAGATGGATGGAAAAGGATAAGAGGGTTGATGTGTGAGATGGAACAGCCCCTCCCCGACGGGTCAGATTCACAAAGCACAGCACTACACAAGCACGATACAAAACAGCAATTATGAAGCATGGGAATCAAACCTACTCCCTACGCCTCCCTCTATTGATCCCCGTAGAGCGTCAGGGAAAGGCGGAGGGAAAGGCGGAGGGAAAGGAGAGGGAAAGGAAAGGAAAAAAGAGAAAAGCGAAAGAAAAAAAAACTGATCAGTGCAGATACAGCGTTTGACAGAAAAGACCCGTACGGGAGTAAGAATAGAAATCTACACACAACTAGGCCAACCATTGATGAAGGGCACGACATTTAAAGGTATCATTGAAGAATGAGGGACATCCACCACCTTTTTATGCCCTCTTCTAATTCTGCTTCCTCCTCTTACCCTTCCTCCTCTTATATCTAATTTCTTCTCTCTCTCTCACACATACATTCCCCCTCTATTATACATCTCTCCCCTACCCACCCACTCATTCCATACCCGCACACCCTAATCCTTTCTTCGACGCCTCATTTATCCCATTCCCCCTCCGCGGGTTTATCCCATGCGATCTCCTTCCCTTCTCCTCCCTCACATCAGCACCATCCCCATCACACCATCGTAACCATCAACCGCCCCATCTCGCTACCATAGCAACAACCCACCCTTTCCTCTCCCGCCTTCTTCTAATAGCCCGCGACTACAACACCTTGTCCATCAGTGCATAGCAATTGAAATTAAGCTCCTCTCTTCCAACATCCCACCACCGCCCGCCTTTTCTTTCCCTTCCCACTCTCAACACAACTATCCGCAAACCATAACCCCAACATAACCCGCCACAGTCACAAACCCTCCAGCCATGACAAAGGATAGCATCCTTCTATCCCTCCCCGAAGAGGTCATCGAAAATACTCTCAAATTTATCCCAGATGACGATAGTGCTTTGCTTGATATCAGCTTGGTTTGCAAGAAACTCTATCGCCTCTCGAATTCTCCATTAGAGTGGCGGACAAGGTGTCGGCGGTTTCGCTATTGGGAGCCTCGGCACGAGTACCAGAAAAAGGTCAAACACCCTCTGCCAGCTGAAGTGGATTGGAGGTCTTTGTTCGTTGAGAGGATCTATTCGTACAAACGCACTACAATGTTGTTGAATGAGATCATTTCCTCGCCTGTAGATCGAATAAAAAAATTCAATAAAATCGCGGACCTTGGCTACGATGCGAAAGATTGCTTGGCAGAACATGCAAATGCTTCTGATGACGTTGAGGATGTTCTGGCTCGCAGGTGACTTCAATTTTGGTGTTTTTTTTGTTTGTTTTTTCATGCGCTCGGTTTTTTGTCGAGATGGTGGGGAATATATCGATATACTGACCCATATCCCCAGATGGTATGCAGCTGCCGCCATTCGCTACATCCACAGGAGACAAGCCATAATAGGGTGGAAGAAATTGGCTTCCGGGGAAGATATCTCTCTTGAATATGCCCTGGGCTGCTTTGAACTTTTTATCCTAAAGACGCCGGAAGGCGATATCGACGATATCTCAGGGATACTCGACGAGCTAGCCGCTCGATTCAAGTCCGAAACCGCCAATTTTGCGGACATGTCGACGAAAGCGAAGGCACTCGCTCTATGTACATACATGAATCGGGAAGGATTTCGGGGAGCTTCATACGAAAGCTACCGCGCCCTCAAGAATGCCTTCATTGGCATTTCCCTGCGTACGGACCGTACGAATTTGCCACTAACCGCAACAGCAATATACTGTAGTCTCGCGACTCGGGTGGGTCTAGCCGCCTACCCATGCGGCTTCCCGTATCATGTCTTGGCGATAGTACGCAACGAGGATGGAAACTACATTTATCTAGACCCCTTCCGTGGAGAAGGTAACGAGCTTCCTGTTCAGGGCCTGGAACACCAGCTGAGCGAGTTGGGAGTTGGAGCCACAAAGGACGAATTCCTACGTCCCTCGCCAACCACCGATATTGTCCTACGCACCTCACGCAACATACTAGAATCCCTCCGACGTGCCCCAGGACCACCCGATATCCAGCAGGAGGCTGTCGAAATCGACCGCCATTCAGCTCTATATGCAGCCTTAACAGCGTCAGCTCTATTGGGGCCGCGAATCACACTAAATGTGGTACAACACATGGCCAGACGCATTCAGGATGAGTACTCCATGGACGTCCAGTTTTTCGAACAAGACATAGTCCCCAAACTGGAGGACCGGAATGCGCGGGAACTCCTGTTAGAGATGTGCGGGGAACTGCGGGCGGAAGATTCGGCTCAAAGACCAGTTTCTCGAAGAGAAAACTTGGACGAAGATGACGTTAGGGTACGTGCTCGATCGCTGTTGATCCAATTGATCCGAGCGCAGACTCGTCGGGGATAAAGATGCCAGGATTCGGAATGGGGAACTTTTGGGGGTGGGGAACACTTCACAAGTGTTTTTTCCCTATCTACATTCTAATATCCGCTTAAAAGTCATTCCGAATCTGGCATCATTCCCTTATGGATTTGCGTGGGGCATCCGCGATTTGCTGACTGTCCCTTTCTGCTAGTACCGTGTTGGAACAGTCTTCGTGCATAAACGATATCCATTTCAAGGGGTTGTGTTTGGCTGGTCACGAACGTGCGCTCCAAAAGAAGGAGAGGAGTGGATGCAGACTATGGGTGTTGACACTTTGAGTAGAGGACGCCACCAACCATTCTACCTCGCCCTGTATGTCCACCTCCCCCCCAGATAAAGCTTTCGATAAGGAGATGAAAAAAAATTGACAAAAACCAGAGTAATGGACGGCAGCGTACGCTACGTAGCAGAAGAGAACATAGTAGTTTCCCAAACGGACCCGGTCGAATCTCTGAGAAAGCTGGCGGGCAAGTACTTCAAGAGATATTCTAGGGCGGAGAGAATGTTTATCTCTAACATCCGCGACGAGTATCCCGACGATTAAAGAAGTTGAACCCCTTGTTTTTTTCCTTTTCCTTTTTTTTCTCTCTTTTTTTCACCTCTCCCCTCTCTATTGAAATACATATTTCGAGGGAGGGACTCTGCTTAGACATCTGTTTGTTTGCTTCCCTTTTCCCACTTTGCTCACCTCAAATGTTGCATTTTCACGGTTGCATATTATCATTTGTCTGGCGCATCAATGGAGTTTTGTTTTCTCTACTCTTCTCTCAATCCTATCATCTGTATTAATCAAAAACCCCACCATAATAACATCGTGCTAACCAGTGTTCTAAATTCCCTAATATATATTTCGGATTTTCTGTCCGAGTGATACCTCATGTACCTCCACCTATTATCTATCCGTCCATTAACCCGCTCAGGATTAAAATCCCACTCTCCTAACGGCTACTTGGAGAAGACGAAAAAATAAAGCATTCAAATCCACAAAATTTCAACCACCCAACTCACTCCCCGAGGTGATAACTTACAACACTTGACACCCCTCCCATCCCATTCCATCCCACACATCCATACCGCAAGAAAAAAAAATCACACCACAAAAGCATACCATAAAGCTAACCTAACACCAGCATCCGTGCCCCCTCCCACCCCATCATCCCTCAAAAAAGGGAGAAAAGAAAGAGTCAAGTCAAATTACCCACCCTACCCTATCCAGTACAGTACACTCGCGTTCGTAAAGTTCTCATACCCTTCCTTGTACCTCAAGAACAATACCTATTTACAACAACAGGACAGCAAGAGCCCTTTTGATAACTGTTTTTCGGATATGCCCCTAAGGGCGTTGTAAGCCCATATCACAATTTATCGTATCAAATAATGGAGGGAGAGAGTCAGCAAAGCGTTTCTATTTGCTCGTGGTACTCCGGGGTATGAGAACTTTGCGAACGCGGCTGTACACTAAACACCGCCATCCCGCGCACGCGAAATTTCAACCCAATTTTAGTTCTTGATTTCTCCGTTAAATTTGCTAGGGAACACCAGTATAGGAGGGTCAGGGCTATCTGTGGAATAGTAGCACTGCGTTCGTTGATGATGGTTTTGTCGTTGTTGTTGTTGGGAGGTAGGGAGCGTCATGGGGAGGAAGGAAGTCATGGTTTCGCGATAATATCGTACGGTAATTGATCTCGGGAAGGTAATGCGGGTAAGGCAACGTGAGAATTTAGCTTGAGCAGCCAAGGGGTATATGAGTAAAAATTAGTCATTATATTTGGTAAATAAACCTTAGTGGCATGCAAAAATGAAGGAAGGAAGGAAGGACAAAAGGAAAAGGAAAAAAGTATAAAGTACTGTACATGATAAAATAAAAGTACAAAAATAAATACACTGGTCAGAGTAACATAACATTAGTATTACAGCCACCCGGGCTCGGCAAAAGTCTCCGTGAAACGGAACTCTATTTGTCCGTAGAACGGGCCCCTACCTTGCACGGGCTCCAATTACGCAATGTCCCTTAGAGGCCATCCTAATCTCCGTCAAAGAGAAACTCCGTTTCACAAAGACTTTTGCCGAGTGACCGTACACCGCATCTAGCCCCATCCCTTCCAGTAACAATTCCATTCCGTGCCCATGATAACCTAACCCCTGAGAATCCCCCCGCCTCCCTGCCCACTCCAGCGCAACGCCTGTTTATAATGATATGATATGATAGAAACGAACCAAGGGATTTTTGTAAAATGCCGGTAGTGAGAGCATGAGCGAATGCTATGCGGGACAAGAATCATCGAACAAGCGCACCAGCATTCGCCAGGAGTGTCGAGATATCTCTATCCTCAAAGCCGTTAAGTTTGCCGCTCTCCAGCTATTGTTTACCGATCGTTAGTATCACTCGCCATCTTGAGAAAAACGAAGAGAACACAAATACCTGTAATAGAACCGGCGATGGCTGCGCAGATACTACCGCCGTGAGGTATCCGCTCACTAAAGTTTCTTCGAAAACCGCCCATGTGTGCTTTTCTGCTAATCGGTCGAGGTGCGTTTCCAGAGGTGTGTCGTCCGGTGGTAAGACCTTCCCATCATCCATCAGTCACTGCTCACAAGGGTACTTTTCCGGGATCAAGGGGAGAAAAACATACCTCTAATAGCGCCTCAGTCTTCATCTCCTCGAATAACACACCAACGCTCCCATCATCGCCGCCGAACATTTCGTTGACTATGGCTTCATCGTCATCCAATCCGTCTTGACTGGTTGTGGGCCCCCAGGAAAAGCACTCGTTCAGCGCGTCTATCCCCTTGGCGCCTTCGCATCGGTACGCCTCGAGGACACTCTGAACCATATAGTTTGTGGCAGTCTCCATCCACAGAGTGCTAACCTCGTCATTGAAAGCGCAAGTCCAACTACTCAGGACCATGAACTCTTTCAGTCCTTCGCGGAGAGAGATATTCCCCCAGTACATCTGTTGCGCCGCTGGCAAGCCAGAGAACCCCATCTGGCGATGCATCTCCTCTGTATTGCGACGGAGGTTTGACGGTGCAAAAGGGGTCTGCGAGAATTCGGATGCGATTGGGGCATTGGATGATGGTGATGATGAGGTCAAGTCCTCGATGACGTTGCTAGCGCGCTTGCGTGAGAGCCAGGCGCGTGTTCGTGTGCTAGATTGCGACGGGCGTGTGAATGTTGGGCTGGTTGCGTCGAGTCTGCGCAGCAAGACTGTTGTGAAACGGCAGATGCGCTGACGAAGGGCAATACTATCCGGGAGAATAGCATTAGGGTGGAGACGTTTGAAGGTTTGGGTGAAGGCTGATCATTTGTGCGAGCACAATTCATATTAGCATGGGTGGTGGAGGAAGGAAATTAAGAGGGACAGGGGAGGGGATCACAATTGACCAGACGCATCCCCATATCGGCAGATTTCGCTGCGTCTGTCCACTCTCGTTTCCCGACCTGGTCATCTAATCGCAGTCGTCGCTCTTTCAGAAGGCTAGATGTACAGAACCATAGCAGGTAGTCCAGGATCAACTCATCAACGTGCAGCCTTGTAGTCACTTCATGGGAATCCATATTTGCGGCGGGCATTGTGCTGATCAGTCGTATTAGCCGAGGAAGAGTTGCGCCAATAGATAGGATATTAGGACTATTGGAGAAGAGAGGAAGGAAAGAGCGAAGGTGGAGAGGATAAGGGAAATGAAAATATGGATAGGGGAAGTGAGGCAGGGGAAAAGAGATAGGGGTGAGGGGAGAGAAGAGGGAGAGGGAGGGGCTGACGAACCCTACTCTGTTTCTTCTATGTATGATGGGTACTTTTCTGATGTAGTTGCTAGCTAGCCTCCATATGGACATAAACCCCGTATAAATATCGCATCTAAATGCTAATACCCTTCTCTTTTTTGTATATTTATTTCGTTCCCCTATTTTTCTCTTTTGACGCCGGCAACTCATCCATGCCACAAGTTTGCCCCCAATTCCCTATTTTGCAAACTCATTCTTTTTTTTTCTCCTTTTTCCCCCCACCCCTTCCTCCTCTCTGCTCGTGAAGGGAGTTCAAGGGGGAGCCTGATTACTGTGTGGGAGGAAGGGCCATCTCGCGCCTCCACCATCGCGAGAAACCAAGACATGCAGCATGGAAGGAGCCTTTGGGGAGGGGAATAAAAAGAAGGGAGCGGTCCGGAAAGAGAATGGGAAGAGGTTTCAGGAACGTCCGTGCGTTGGAAAGGAAATTTTAATTTCCTTCCCGTGCCAAGGGATACTGTGCCGGTATCCCACAGTGCAGGACCCCTCAGTTTGTGCCCTTTTCGAGTGAGATACTATGAGTTCAGTAGTTCTTCGATTTCCCTAGTAAAGCATGAGGGTGTGTGAGTATATAGAAGCACTGATAGCATAACATCTCATTTTTGTAGTACCAGCTCAAAGTGATTTCTAGTTGGTCCAAAACGCGATGGAAAGTGATCTCAGTTGATGTTTGTAGTGTACCTTACTAGTACAGAACGCCACTTTCCAATCGGTTTTGCTGTACTGCACTGTATACCGATACAGTGCTCGAGAACACAACGGCAGTCTACCATGTCGTGCCAAGCTAGTAAATATCTGTAATACTCACCGCACGGTATATTTAAGTACTGCTATAGGTGCACCATCAGTAAAAGGGGGGGCAGTATATAAGTCTTCAATTCTTTGAATCGGTAGAACACAATCCTTCGCTTCAAGGTTCTTCCTCCTCAGCTATCCACCCTTAAACCATGAAGAAGCCTTCGAACTCCGCTTCTTGCCGAATGGCCAAATACCGAAGACTACCCCGTTCACCTCTCCGTCTTGAGCCCCTCCGATTCACGAACAGTAAGTTAAATTTCTGGCAGCGTCACATAGATATTATACTTAGGCAGTTTTGGGCCAGCCATGTTTTAATGATAAGGAAGAAGGCCAGATCGACAACGATCTCCAAATCTACATGACGCACATGATTTTTACGAAGTGTTATTGGTCGCCTTCTTCAACGGCGTTTGTCTTACCCGTGCTGCTATTTTTTGGGGTCAGGGGGAAATTGCAGCTCAAATTTGCATATGTAAAGCCAAGAGTTACGGTTGACGTTAGCTGCCGCACTCTCAGTACAGTCGCACCTCGCTATCCCGGAACGCGCTGAACCGGATACCGCGCTGAACCGGACAAAATCTGTGGCAGCTCCGGACTGCCATACAATTCACCCCGTTGAACCGGAAACAGGAAAGTTTCGGATTCGTATGGTATCTCGGAGCAAACCCCCCTGCCCCTCATAGAAAGTTGATCTGCTGAGCGGGATCCTTTCTGAATTGTCAGATAAACTAAGCTTAAAAAAGAAAGAAGGCACAATCTAGAATAGGGAGGGGCATGAGGGGGAATTTGATGGAAGGCCGGGCGAGAAAGGCAGAAAGGAGAAAGGGTAGCAGCCGGAGGATTCTGATGTATATCTATAGGCAAGACCAGTAGAGAATCCGGTTTCTGAGAAGGAAGTTATCATATGTTACGTTCATTCAATTGCCATAATGCCTACAACAAAGCCAACAAGCAAAAGTACAAAGCACTGCTGTCAATTCCACATATGAATTTTATTGAGATAAACCTTCTTAGGAGAATCGGAATAAAGGTTCTTGCTTTTTTCTTTGAATAATAGTCTCTGAATCTCTTGCTGTTATTCATGATACCCCGTTGTTCCAGATACCCCGTTGTCCCGGATGAAATCCGCGAAAAATGGCCATCCGGGATAGCGAGGTGCGACTGTAAATTGTGTGCACCACACAATACGCACAGCAACTCGGCCCGATTCGAGTACTGGTACCAGTACTAGTACTAGTACTCTAAGCTCAGTCAATGTCCCATTGTTAACGTAATGTGTGGGTGCTGTAGGTTCGCTTGAACAAGGCCGTACCTCGGGGTCTACCGTATTGAGTAATCCCGTGGCTGACGGATCTCAGAATATGTTTTGGAGGCTCACTCAAAAATTTGAGAGTCAAGAGACCGGTCTTAGACACTGCGCAAACATGTCTTTTCTTCGGGCGGGGGTTGCTGGGTGCTCTATTACTTGAGGACTTGTCTTCCGGCCTGCCCATGGGAGCACAATAGTATCTCGCATATGATGTCTTGATCATATACGTTTTAGGAAGAATAAGCACTTCATACGATGCGTGATATCCTGCCCGGACCACTCTTCTCTCCAGAAGGGCCCTATCCAAGCACGGCGGTGGCACCCGCTAGGTCAGAGCCCGATGTTGGGCCTACGTCTCTGTACCTCGCCCATTTCATGCCATTGTGGAGAGGTGCTTCATGCTAAGAGCTGCCCGAGGCTCTGGGAACGCGGAGACATGAGTACTTGAGCACAATATCGCTCGCGTCAGCACTCCCATTGATCCGGATTGTGGGGAATGTTTTGCTGTTGGCTATGGTATTCCACATTCTCGAGTAGGGTGAAGTACCGGTTGGGTTATAAATAACCATACGCCATTCTGTCTGACATGCAGGCATGGAAGCCTGTTGGGAAGCGGAATGGCGTATATTCCGCGAAAGAAACACGCCAGAAACATGGCAGACTCAAGACAGAACAGGCAGGTGGCAGAAATCCCTAGAATACCCCCTTTTCTTGAAGATAGTACGAGTACTCAAATTATACGGTTCCGGCATTCTCCTAATAATCTACCGGACTGTCTATTGGAATATATAATTTCGATATATCTTGTGGACGCTGAGTGAAATAGTTTCCAAAGCCCCACCCCTCAACCCAGAGAAACAAAGGGTAGAACTCCGTGTGGGATAACTTTATGGTGCAATAAATACACTATCTGCACTTGATCACGTAGTTGTGAGTGTATCGATCGTACCGGCCCGTATTGTACCCGACGCTTTCATTATTTCTGCGACTGTGTTATTTGTGATTAAGGTGCCTTGCGATATGATGCGAAGATTTGAGTTCATCGGCACAGGGGCAAAGTGCAACTTTGAGCTTCTCGTGTTTCTCGGCAATATCCGTCTTGGCAACCTGGGTTTGCCGCGCCAAAAAAGTCTTCCGTGGTCTGACCTTCGGGCAAACATCTCCGCAACTACCATCATGGGTTCAGCAAAGACAAAACGCAAGGATGTCGGGGGTAAGAGCGCGAAGCGCAAGAGGAGAAAGAAGGCCCGCACTGAAGGTATACTTTTTTGTAAAGATCGGGAGAGAGGACGGGAGCTAACCGTGACGATAGTTTCCTCTAGCTCCGAGAGCAGCAGCAGCGAGAATGAAAATGAGGTTGTTGGAAAACCAGTGGAAACTCGAGATGAGGAACAAGAGAAGGCAGATGTTGTATGTATTTCCAACTCCATATAGAATTGGTAAAAGATAATAATATAGCTAACAAAACCAGCCCATGACACTCGAAGATTCCGACTCTGACGCGGAGGTTGATGCTGCCGCGAAATTTTCTAAAGTACCCAACCCAGTTACCCCACCACCCAGTCACCCAATCCCACCCGATGAAGAATGGAGGAACACCTAGCTAATGAAAAAAATGAATTAAAAAACGTAGAATGGCAAAATTCCGCCCCAATTGCAAGACCTCTACGACTCCCGTGCGGAGGAAAAATTCCAGGAATACTACATGACCTGCATCACCCGTGAACACGCTGATGATCTCGAAACCCTCCGCTCAGCGCCAGACTTCACCGACCGCTCCCTGCCACTGCTCATCCGTGCGCTCCGCGCAGGTGTGGACATTTTCAACAAAGAAGAGAAAGCAACGATCGTCGGCCTCGCTCAGGCGGACGGGTCCCGCTAACTTGCCTAATCCGTATCGATGAGCCGGTTGTCGGCAACGTAATCCCTTGCACGGAAGGTGGGCGTCTTTTCCAAGTGTGGCCAGAGAGGAGGAGGTTTCTTGTCGTTAAGAGAGCGCTCTTCTCGGCGGATTAGCGACTCTGTGCTGTCGAGCTTTGCACTGGTGATTTTTATGGTTGTTGAGATGCGGGATATTAGGACCTTTTTTTTACATATATGTATAAAAAGGATTACCATTTTATATCGTTAGCCTGCGATCTGTGGTTTGTAGAAGTGCTGGGAGAGAAAACCTCAAGTAGATCAATCTGCCGGTACACGCTCTTCAATTCTGTCGCGATGGGAACCAACCGCTCCGCCGTCGGTTCTATGATATCCGATATCTGTGATTGCGCCTACCATATTCCCCCTTCGGATCAACCTCGCATATCCTCCGACCTCTCTCCACAATCAAATCATGAAGCAAGAAAAAAACAAAACAATAGAAACAGAAACCTACATCCTGCAACCCATCCTTCATCCCACACAAGCTCTCTTCACACTCACTCGTCAACCTGCCAATATTCGTCGCCTACCACAACAACATAACCCCCAATTAGCCCTATCTGCCTACCTACCCCCACCCCTCCAATCGCAAGTAGTAAGAAATATTATGAAGGAAAGACGAACCAATGGCGCAAACAACCCCGACCGAATACACCCCGCTATCTCGACCGCTACTTCGGGCGGCAATTCATATTGTGGGTTCATATCTGGCATTTTTTCCTCCTTTTTCTCAGCGAGCGGGCGAGGGAGGCTACAAAAGTAGGCTTGGACAGGCAATTAGAATGGGGGGTTGTATTGCGATGCGATGGAGGTGTGGTACGGTATTGCACCGGTAGATTGGCGATGGCGATGGCGATGGCGATGGCGATGGATGGATAACGGCGAAGTGGGGTCCGTGCGTTGTGGGTTAGGGTAGTTATTATCTTCCGTAACAACTTACTATGGTACGCATGGTGTGGGTGTGCGAAGTGGAAACGAAGAACGGGGTGATGGTGGTCATGGGAGCTCACTCGGGGGTTATTACTTGTGCGAGGTTGGTTTTATGTGTGTGGGGAAGGGGGGAGCCGGGGGTGTGTACTTGTATGATAACTTATGCGTGTAACCATTAGGGGATAGCTTTCTTACAGTTTTATTATATCCTTGTGTCATACAGTATATTTGTTCCGTTGGGTTGATGTGCTTAAGTCATGGGAATGGAACGCGGGGGTGTTTCAAACTTGAGAATAGTTTACATCGTTGCCGGTACTAGACCAGGTACGAGTACAGTACTTCTTGCTCTGCTATATACCGGCTGACTTCTTTCTTGACTCCGCTTCATCCATCCATCCATTTAAATCCGTCGACTTGCAACAGGATACATAGCTTGTGATAAAAAAACACGCACACACAAAAGAAAAAAAAAAGTAGTAGAATATTACAAATAAGGATTTTCCTCCTCCTATGAACATGAAATGGGAATAGAAAGAGGGGACTGGGGGTTATTCATCGTTACTGCTTTCGTACTAGGTGTCTATCCACGTGGTGAAGAAAATATTGCGGGGATGATAATGATGGAAGAAGGAGAAAAGGGGAACTCGCTATATTCCAATAACAATGGGTTGGGAGTTACAAATATAGGGAGGGAGGGGAAGGGAGGGGCAAGAGATTAGAGAGTTTAACCAAAGAAGGAGCGGCCACGGTTACGGCCACCTCGGCCTCCTCTTTGGCCTTGACCACCCTGCTGGCCTTGTTGACCGCCTTGACCACCCTGCTGACCCTGAAATACGTTAGAATTGAGCAGAACTTTAAGTCACTAGAATCTCTAAATACCTGGTTATTGCCATTGTTGGCACCAGCATTATTTCCCGTGTTATTGTTGTTTCCACCCCCATTCCCCTGCCCGACAGTGAACTTCGTGCAATCGTCCTGAGCACCACGCTGGGCAATTGGCATGATCACCGGCTGATGATTTGACGCGCTGGCCATAGTACACACACGATAGAAACCGGCTGGCAAACCGTCTGTGACCTCGGCCTCCAACCCCCCATTTCCATTGCCATTATCATTGATACCCTTGAAGAAAGCAAAGGTGTCGGCGTTGGGCGCGTTGGTGGGTGTTAAGCTTCCACCAAGATCTTGGATGGTGATGTGTGTGTGTCCGATGATTAAACCTTGACCGTTGAGAGCCTGCGGTGCGGCGTAGTATGTGTTTGCTGGATTGGTGAAGGAGCCGGCAGCCAATTTCGCTACTTGTACCTTTACCGTAAAGGCTGTGTTTGCTGCGACGTCCTGGCCTGGCGCTGGGTCGGTGATGATACTTGATACCATATTTGCTGTCGACGGGATATCTCCCATGACTGTCATCTTATTAGAGTGGGCTCGGTCATGGAAGAGTGATAGGCATACCAATTCCATTACACGATCCACCCTGCACTTGCAGACCGTTTGTCAATGTCTTCCCGGTACAGAAGTTGATAAAGTTGGCGGGATCTCTAACATGCTGTTAGTTCCTGTTCAAATCATTCCATTCGAATGATATAGCATACGTAGCGGAATTAGATTGACCAGCCTCAGCTCCACCCTCCTGACCAGTCGTCTGCGAAGCGGTCTGAACGTTCGCAGGGTTTAAAGCCAGCGCGCTATTATTATTCTGGTTGTTATTATTCTGGTTATTCTGATTATTCTGGTTATTGCCCTGGTTGTTATTCTGATTGTTATTCCCAGCATTGCCCCCGTTATTCCCGCCACGGTTGTTCCCAAAATTCTGTCACGGCACTCATCAAAACTTGCTCTTCCAAGTTCGGGGGTAGGAGGGACAAGCAGAGTGCTAGGGAGAATGGGAGAAGAGCATACCTGTCGAGAGACTAAATCCACACCTCGGGCGTAGATGTTATATGGGGAAACTGCAGATGCAAGCCCCGCAGAGGCGAGCAGAACAACGGAGAAGGTAGGAACAATCATGATTGCACTTTCCAAAGGTCGGGCCTATGCTAAGAGTGCCGGATGAACAAATGTAAGAAGCTCGAAAAAACTCTCGAATAATAATATAGAATAGAAACTACGATCAACGTAATCTCGGCCGGCGAGCAGGAAAGCTAGGAGGAGGAAAAGAAAGAAGAAAGAAGAAGAAAGAAAATAAAGAACGAAAACCCCTTTCCCTTAGGACCTTCGGTAGACTGAGAACTAAGGTGTTGGATAGAGGTGAAGAAGTGGAGTGGGTAAGAGAAAAGTAAATCTCGAGTGGAGGAGAAAGTCTTGGTCTTTTATTTCATGTCCATTCTAACTTCTACTCTGCATCAGTGCTCCTGGGATTCTAAGTTTCTTCTTTTTTTTCTTTTTTCTTTTTTCCCTTCTAGGAGGAGCATTACCGCTCCGTACAGGCTCTTTGTGGCTGTTGGACGTTGAAACCATATATCACCACGGCAGCGTATCGGGTTTGTTTCGAAGGAACCCTGTACCTCTTTTCTATGCACACGGGACAGTGTTGGCTCTCGGGCCAGTCGGGAGACGTGCTCTTCCTTCCTTTCTCTCTCATGATTGCCCCTTCCTGACGAATGCGGAGGGGGTAGGTCAAGGAATATGCAGCAAGTCCACTCGTTGGAGGTTAGGGGTGGTTTAATGGAGCGGGAAATAGGGAGGAGAAAAATGGGAGGTACTGCACCAAGTACGATAGAGTTGACCCTAGGTTGGGCGCTTCACTCCTTTTGCTACTAAGCGATGGTTTACCATTCCTATTAGGGCAATTGGGGGTTGCAGTGGAGTCTTCTAGTTGGGGTTTCATCCTGAGGCTCCTCCCTGCAACAACCAGTGTCAACCACAGAAAAAGGAGCCCGGTTGCCGAGTTCAGGGCTGCCAGGAATGCGCCTAGGGATGAGCTTCGGACTCCATCCCAACATCAGAGAGGGAAAAGAACTTTATCTATTATCGGTAGGGTATTCTTCTAAGAACCCCTACCCTAATGTCCCTAACTAAGGCCCCAAGACCCTCAAACACCCCCACCCTCAAATATCCCGCCCTATAGTACGAAATACTAAGACCACTACCTCTCACAGCACCTATTGATTATATTTGTACCATACTGTACCATACGAGTACCCTCTACTCGAGCACCGGTAGCATGTTGACATCCAAGGGGTACGAGATTGTCGTGTTGCTCCACTTCGACCCTGCCCTGTTTATTGAACGTCCCAACACCCGGCCCTCCATCGTATTGGAATGTGTTCATAGCCTGTAATTCCTGCCGACCCCTTATGGAGTCCAGAGAATCTTTCTTGAGTAATTGCCCCCCCGACCAACCCCCCCCTCCCCTCTCGGTTGTCGTCATGGTCGTTTAGGCTCAGCTTCAATAACAACACGCTGGAACTAACTAAACTACTGGAGAGGAGCCGGGCTATGCTATGCTAGGGGCCACAGTCACACTGTAGCACTGTAGGGTCTGGAATTGTTTGTATTGTGCAGGACCGCCACATGTTAGAAGGATATTGAAATCCTGGGACGACTGAGACTTGAGAGAGGGAAGGGTGCTAACTCGGACAGCCGTTGTTAGATAGACCCGTTCCCCGGTGAATTTCACACATTACTGTTAGGAGAGTGGGATTCATGATCGGTTACAAGTTGCTGACAATATCCGCTGTCCAGGCCAAGAGTACTCGAGCAGGTAGGACGATTTTTCTCGAAGAGGTTCTGTGTATATATATCTTGTACATTTATGGAGGGTGCACCGTGTGTCCTGCGGCCTTGCTATTGTTGTTGTTGCGGCTTTCTTCCTAGAACAATCCAGGAACTTTACGAAACGCGGAGAATTGTTTCACACACCTCATCTTGCTGAACAATCACTAATGTATGTAAATTTTCTCTGCTTTGCCGACGAACCGAGAGATCTGGGGGGACTCCCCCGATGCCTTGGCTCTAGATTTTTTTTGTGGAGATGAAAGCGGACAAAAATATTGTCCATGCTAAGCCATCCCCAACCGACACAGACCACACAGATTTTGGTATAAGTAAAAAGAATATTTGCTAGAGGCACATAGCGTACCGGCGCCTGATTGGATAGATGATAGTATCCGTATTGCATCAGTATTGAAGCGCGCTACTCTGAGTGCTGTACTAGTACACCGGGCCAAACAACCAATGAAGACTAGTCTCATTCTCGGCGTTAAGCTTGAGAGCTTAACGTAGCCTACGAAATCTCACTCATTTGTGTTCCCTAATATTTTACAACGCATTTTTCGCCCTGAAGAACCTACCAGTGATCGCCATGACTTCCCCAAACACCTTATCCACGGGGCCCCGCACGAGGCCATTCTGAATCCACTTGGGGAGTTTCGAAGCTATCTTGTCGGTGGAATACCTTCTGTCAAGGAGCGCGATGACGGCATAATCCTCTCTGTGTCTGATAGCCCTACCAATGCTCTGGTTGACAGCCCTCATGCAAGCGTTCTCGTAGAATTCCCTACCGGCCGCCTTGGCAAAGGCATTGCGCGCTGCGGTTTCGGACAACGACGAAGACAACGGATCCAGGGAAACTCCACAGTAAGAATCCCGAGCCACCTTTTCCACATGTTCCAGCTTTGCCCGCCACTCGGCGGTCTTGCTGTTGGGGAAGGGCAAACCGACCATAATGATTCCACGGCCAAGACTGGTTTATATTATTACTCCTGGTTAGTCTGGCAACGTTCTGAGTGATGGGTACAAAGCCTTACTTGTCGTTGAAGTTTATCCCTTCTGACATTTTCCCACCAACAACTGACAGGAGTAGGCCTCCTTTGCCGTTGTCTATTGCTTGTGCATACTCTCTGAGCACTTCTTCGACACTACTTCCATCATTGGATTCCCGGAAGACCTATTGGTTTGGGTCGCGGCATCAGCAATATGTCAGAGGGGGATAAGGGATAGGCTACCGTTTTTCGATCTTTGAGACGCTCCCAGAGGGATTTGGTGACAGTGTTGGATGTGGAGATGGGCTTCTTGCGCCATTGGGAAACGACGAATTCTAGATATGCATAACTAGGAAAGAAGCAAACGACTCCATGCGGGATCACTTGGCAGAAGTTTACGATAGCTCTGCCCAACTCCTCAATCTATGGAACTATTAGTGGGCGAGGAAAATAGTAGCTGAATGGTTAGGGAACGGACCATAGTAGGCTGCATTCGCTTCTCGAAGGTGAACTCAAACTCCCTTCCGCCTGGCCCTTTAGTTACCGGTAATGCAGTTAGGTTCTCTTTCGGTATTACATGTCCGCATGACAATGTGCGTACCTTTTCCTTTGGTAGGTAAGGCAAAAGGTGATTTGTGTAATCGCTCATCTTGTATCAATTAGAATCTGCATCTTTAAACATATTCGCAAGGACTTGTTACCGGTTCCATTGTCCCACCGGCTAGTATTACTGCCCTAGCCTCCTCTACGATCTCCTGGAAATGGTGAGCCGGATCTAACAGCATGTACCTGAGGCACGGATCATTTTTATCCTCGGTTTTGCCGTGGAATATCTTTCCCTCCGCGGAAGGGTTTGTTAAGGCCAGCAAGAAGCCCTGGATATGTGTCAGGACGGGTATAGCAGCTGTTGACTGGAGAATGTTGGCTCCTCCGGGTTTGTTCGCTAGCTTGCTCTTCTCCTGCTCCTTGGCCTCCTTGTGCACGATGTAGCCTTCCACTTTGCGCGCGAGCTTGCTCTCGTTAAGGTATGTTTGGAGTTTGTAGAAGTTGACCTGGTCGATCCCTTGCATAGCTAGAAGGTCGCCTGGAGCGATGACACCTTCTTTGGATTTCTTGGATATTTCTTCCAGGTATGACGCGAGTGACGCTATGATTCGCACAGTCTGCATAACGTAGACCTTGTTCTTACCCTTTAGTCTGTTTTTGAACTTTGCCAGATAAATGTCGAGTTGAGCTTGGGAGCGCTGCAGTTGAGCTAACGAAACTGTAATGGAGTAAATCGATGATATTGCGCTCATCAAGTTGTGTGCTTCGTCTACAATAACTACATGGCCCTTTAGAGAAAGATCAAGTGCCTCACGAGCCGATTTCTGAAGCAGGAGTGGGTATGGCAAGGTGACTATCTGCGATCCCGGGGGTTTTTTAGAATCTCGGGGGGAGGGGGGCGAAGAAAGGAGACCTACCTCACTAGGCTTTATGGTGGGTCTTGATGCGTAGTATGGACAAACACCCATCTTTCTTCCTAGGGATGCCAAATCTTCGATATCACGAATCTTGGCAAGCGTATGGTCCCTGAAATCGCGCACGACTACTTGGTCATCCTTTCCGGGGAGAAACTCGCATCGTGATGCTTCAGAAACCCCTTTCGCACGGAACTCAGGATCAGCGGCTATTTTCTGCAGTACCTATATCGAGAATTTTTATGTAGCATACCTGATCGTTGCAGCTCCAAACATCTTTCGTTGATAGCAGTGGGATTCGCAAGCTTCGTAACTTTGGGATTTATGCAGAGATTTTTCCTCGAGCCCAGTGATAGATGTTTCACTTCTTCCTCCAAAGTCGAACCCTCCTCCTCAGGAAAGGAGGGCGGAAATGTGACGCGGCGGAGCTCGTTGATGAATTGTGTCAGCTGAGAATGAGTTCTGGAGCAGTAGAAGATCTAGAAAATAGTTATTATTCAATGCTTATGCTTATGGAATGAGAAATCATGCCTTGGTTTCATCTGGGAGTTCTGATTCTTCGTCTTTTGTTTCTTTTCCTGTTGGCAAGCCTAATCTGCTGTGTTGTCAGTTTTTCCGAAGAACGAGTGATCGCTCGTTGGTCAAATCAAACGCACTTCTTCATCAGAGCAACAACCGCTGGCGAAAGTGTGTCGCCTCCTGGGGAGCCTTTAGCGCCGCTATCTTCGTCCCCGCTCTCATAATCTTCTAAACAAAATTGGGCTTCATCGTCATCCCTATCAACCTCAACTTCTATTTCGCCTTTCTGTCCACCAGTTAGCCATGCAACAACTGTTAATAGGCTGCGCAAAGGTATAATACTCGTCGCTTTATCTTTGGATTCAAGCTCCCGTTCGCTAGCTGCCTCTCTCTTTTCTCCTTCTCCCGGATTTTCGCAAGTTGAGCTTCCATGTCAGCCTTCTCTTGCAGTATCTTCCGCTTTTTCTCGTCTCTGGCAAATTGCTTCACCCAATCGGGCGCACCGTCGTCTTTTCGTTTCCCGTCACAGGGATCAGCTCACACACAATGCCACAAACGAACTTAGTGAATCCCTGACACAATATTTACCTTTACCATCTTCTTTTAATTGGGATTCTAACGATTTTGACTTATGTTCGCGGAGCCAAGTCAAGGCACCGCATATCAAACTCAGTGATTTACCCTACCATCAATTAACGCCAAATCCATATACTATGTTCTCTGTTCCAGCGAGTGTGCTTACAGTGCCTACGGTGGATTACGTTAGTGTATGCTAATTCTATCTCCGGGGTTGGGGCGAAAATTTCTACCAGTTGGCGATTCAAAAATACCAATACATCCATCCTCAATAGTCGTGTAGACGGCATTCATGAACTCGACTTGGATCGGGTAGGGAGTGTAGGGGTGGTGGAAATCTTTTTCTTGTTTGTATGCCATGGCTAGTTCTTTGTTCGTGAGGAATGCTGGAGACAGGACGAAGTGGGAGGACGCGTAAATGGGATTGGTGATTGATGCAGTTGATGGGGACCGCGTGTTGCTATGGAAACGGTGTTGTTTGGAAGATGACGTTAAGCCTTGAAAGACGCGGAGCAGAGGTTGACTCGCCTGCCCTGCGATGCAAACACGCCGGCCTCTTGCCCGGAACAAACGAGGTGGTTGAGTTGGTGTGAAACCCTAACCCTATTGGGTACGCAACTCTTCCTCTTGATAACTCTTGTGTACAATAAATATCAAAAACTACAATCAAGACAATCATTCAACCGTCCTTGGATTTGATCGTGGAGAAATAGTACAGATTGGTAAGTGGGATCTGAAGGACATTAAAAATATTAGGATTTAATTAAACTAGTGTACGGATTATCTCAGCTATGAGAATTACAAAGACTGAGAGTCTAAGGCAACGGGCATATAAGCGATAGAAATATCACTATCAATCGCATAAGGTTTATTCTGAAATAGGTCGGGAGAATTGCTGTTAGGAGAACTACTTATATATTTCATCTGCTGTGGTCAATCATGTTTAGGATCTTATGAGAATTATATTTCTTATTAGCTCGTGTCTTGCCATATTTGAAAATACAAACCTTGTTTATTATAATATTTACTACATTTGGCTCTACTAAGATTGATAAATAATTGTAATGCATTATAGTTTAATTAATTAGCAACAATTAGATATCATTACCAATAGCTCTTTACAGACAAGACTGTACTAGTACATTGAATAGGACCATGAGAGTCTTTATTTGGAAGGTAATATACTAGTAGGTTGAAGGTGTTTAAGTTGCTACTCGTTATAGAGCTATAATAGAATCATTTTAAATGGGGTTTTAGTTCCGGAACACTTAATAAACCAAGGACCACTTGGGAATTATTTAAGAACTGTAAGGATGGATTCTGTTTACTCAAATAATTATCATCTAAACCGTTTTCTTTTGTAAAAGTTATACATATCATGATGCAAGCTAATTGATTAGAAAACTGACTTTGTCTACTAGACTGAGCAGGAGAAAGTCAAGTAAGTATTATCTTTTGACCTAGATATTGGGACAAGCAACTTTTCAGCTAGCTGTTCTACAGTCTTTGTATCGTTTGTCGCACTGCGCCCGGGATTCTCACACAAGCAAGCTGTTTTTATATAAATAATGCTTTCTCTATGTTCATTATCTAAGTGAGTAAAGAGAGAGAGCTTATAATAGAAGGTGTAAAGACACAAATGGGGGAATATATAGCCAGAGGAAAGAAGGACAAAATTGGAGATAATACAGGGTCGGGCTGTGGACTGGACCGTCCCGCTGAAGCCACAATAGCATTACCCCCCTTTACACCGAGCACGTAAACAGAAATCAACAAGACTAGAGGATGTTCACTAGGCTTGAGTTGGGGGCTTAACGCAACCAGGGAGGGAGATGGCGATATCTACGAGAGAGTATCTATCCTAGGAGTTTGGCGAGAATCGGAAGAGGGGCGATATGAACAATGCTAAGTTTTCCATGAGGTTGTTGCGGGAGGGGCAGAATCTGTGTTGGAGGGCCTCAGGGCATGCTTATGCCCTCTAAGTCTTAAGCGTTGCAGGTGCTTGCAGCTATTTGGGGTTGTAGCAGCTCCACTACCTTCTCATGCTCATTCTCAATAGCACGTGAGAGTAGTGAATGACCGTACCTGCCTGAATTGTGGGGGCTAACACTGCCCTGAGACAGTAGTAGCCTCACCACCTCCCTTATGCCTATCCTCAGTGGCCTACGAGAGTGGTGTTCTGTCGTCCTTATCTGAACTGTCAGGGTTAACATCATTTCTTGACACCGGTAGCCCCGCCGTTCCCGCATGCCCATTCTCGGCAGCCCGCGAGAGTGGTGTTCGCCCAAAGACTGTGTCTGGCCTGTCAGGATTGACCTCCCCCAGAGGAGTAGCGTTACCGCCTCCTCACTCATTCTCAGCAGCCCGGGAGAGTGGCGTTCGGTCAGGCACTTTATCTGACTTGTCAGAATCGACGTCTTCCTGTTCAAGTAATAGCTCTACTGCTCACTCATGTCCATTCTTAGCAGCCCACGAGAGTATATTTGGCCAGATTTGTCTGGTACGTTGGGGTCGATATCCTCATGTTTCAGTAGTAGTCTCACCAGCCTTTCATGCCCAAGTATAGTAGGCCATACAAGTGGTGTATTCCCCGCACAATCGCCTTGGTTGGAATCACAACCTTTCATCTTATCAAAGCAGTCGCAACCTCAAAAATTCCAAGGTAAGATGCATAGTGTAGTCCAGTGAATAGGGAAAGAGCACGGAAATCGATGAGAGAGAAAATCCTTGCTTGATTTAGGAATAGCTTGGTTATCGTGCTGGTCAAAAGCTCCAGTGCAAGTGACATCGCGTACTCTGGAGTTCCTTTTTCGCGTGTGTCCCCAAATATACAGAAGAATATTTGAGGAGCGTTTTGGAGGTCATGAGAGGGAGTTATCGGAAGCTCATTGACTGGCTGAGAATTCAGATAGGTCAGGCAGGTTTCTGTGATTGTCGAGTGAGCTTTGCTGAAAAGGTCGGGGCGAGACCGGGGCTACTTTTGGGGGGTAAAGTGGATCAAGCCGACAGTCGACGCCTTCTTATCCATCACGACAAGTCCTTGGCAAGAGTTTAACAATGTCTGTATCGAGGGGACATCATCGGTATCGATATCTGTTGATCTTATCTCGGCCGCTAAGGCATGACACAGTTCATCTGCCTGTAGCGGGCGCTCTGCATGAGAGATCCACATGAGAACGGTAAATCCGAGTCTTGATTCTCCACTCTCTGCGCCTTTATCCGTTCTAGAGTAGCACTATACGCATCTCATAATCCCAAGCCATTTGTCATTATGTTAAGCCTTTTTTGTCTATGAGATATGGTTGTTTCTCGCAGAATCGCCTCGATATTGAGGGAAACTAACAGAAATTCGAATGCACATCAGTCAGCGGATAACATAACATAAGATGGGCTTCTTAGTGCTGCATCCCTACCGTAAGTACTCAAATACAAGAGAAATGTGCTAGGGAGTCAAATTAAAGTGAGTCATGCCAAGCCATAGAGTAATTAATGCATGTCATATCGCCTAATTCAAGACATATCAAAAGCT